>Ga0209936_1000001_pt1 | contig 257970 bp, 238 predicted proteins | sample SalPonR1_A_D1_MG_FD_185694 | JGI IMG/M metagenome (GOLD analysis project Ga0209936, IMG submission 185694) | Salt pond soil microbial communities from South San Francisco under conditions of wetland restoration - Salt Pond MetaG R1_A_D1_MG... ...
GAATATACGCTATGGCGGGAACACTACCTGTGTATCTGTATCCGCTCCTTTTTTGGATGAATACATTATCCTGGACAGTGGTACTGGTATCAGGAACCTGGGAAATTATCTTGAAAATGAAATTAGTTATCCCGTGAAAGGGCGTATTTTTATCACACATCCGCACTGGGATCATATCCAGGGATTTCCCTTTTTTAAACCGTTCTACCGGAGAGAAAATATATTTGTTGTTCATATGCCGGAACAATACAGAGGCGGTGCCAAAGAGATTTTAGCCGGGCATCTTACCAAAACATTCTTTCCGGTTACTCTCGACATGATAGCTGCCGATATTGATTACGTAACCCATGAAAATCCTTCAGAGGAGTTTGGAAACTATACCGTCGATTTTCTGCTTGCGAATCATCCAACGAAAACAGCTATTTATAAAATAAAGATAGATGATTACAGTATTGTGTTTTCACCGGATAATGAATTGCCTCTCGAAACCACACCGGTCCGGTTCACCAAAAAGTTTGAAGAGTTTATCTCCGGTTGCGATCTTTTAATTCATGATGCACAATTTTGTCTGAATAACTATCACTCAAAAATGAACTGGGGCCATTCAGCATGGGAAAGAGTAGTCGAAATTGCAAAAGGCAGCGGTGTAAAAAGGCTATATCTAACCCATCATGATCCCGATTCATCAGATGATTACCTGGACGAAATTTCGGCACAAGTAAATCAGTATTTAGAAAACCCCTTCATGGATATTAAATTTGTGAAAGAAGGAACCGAGGTGTCACTTCCGGTAAAAGAAAGAGCAGGGATGAAAGGGTGAGTTGGCGAGGTCATGGATCCAAAGGAACGTTGTTTAAATAAATGGATTACAAAACGCCCTGATACGTTGGAACACACCCCTGTCTAACCTTAACCACCTGTCGGTGTTAAGGTTAGCCTTCCCCTCTCGAGAGGGGAAATGTTAGGCACAACGCCCAAAGGGTGTTTGGGCCGAACGAGGGGTGTGTTCGCAGGCATGTCAATGTATCCCTTTACTTCAAACACCGCGCTTTCTCAAAAGAAATACCTTGCGCCAATCCCGCCGTTCACATCCAGGTCCGTATCAGGTAAAAGGTTTAATATGGGCGCGATTTCAAAAAAGAATCCAATCCTGCTCCCTTCCATCAGATATTGCAGGCCAGCCGGTATTCTCGCGCCAAACTTACTGTTGCTTGTAACACGGATTCTCGCACCAATGCCATAATAGAAAGCAAGGCTTCCCTCCTCCACCTCGAGCCAGTTGTGCAACAGGTAATCACCGTGAATATGGAGGGAGCCGTCGTCGCTGAATGACCAGGCTAATCCTGCATCAATAGCGGTTTTGTTATTTCTCCACATTTTGAAACTCAAACCGGTGGGTTCACCGATCATCAGGCCGGCTTCCATGTCACTGAATCGTTCCTGGGCATGTGCCTGCGGTACGGTGATTATTAAAACGGACAATAAAAACAGGGCAGAAAGTATAAATCGAGTCATATTTTTATAGAAGTATTACTTCCGGTAACTTTTTTTAGCTGATTATTTATTTAACTTGTGAAGATATTAAAAAACCAATGATCTGTCTTCCAATTTAATGGATTATTGATGAAGTTGTTCCACTTTTAATAATTATAAATCAGCATAAAGTAAGGTGTTAGAAACCAGGCGCGACCTGTTGGTCATATTTGTAAAAAATCCTGAAGAAGGAAAAGTAAAAACAAGACTGGCTGCAGATATCGGGAATAAAAGAGCCCTTGATGTGTATCAGAAATTACTTGCATATACACGCGGAGTTGTTCAAAAATTGAATGTTACAAAACAGGTCTGGTATTCATCCTGTATCGATTTTTCGGATAACTGGGGGGAAGATCAGTTCATTAAAAAATTACAAAAAGGGGATAATCTGGGTGAGCGGATGCAGGAAGCTTTCAGACAAGGATTCCGGGAAGGCTTCGGGCGGATTCTTATTATCGGGAGCGACTGCCCGGCACTGTCGGATCAGCACCTGCTCTCTGCATACGAAGAACTCGAATGTAACGATGTGGTTCTGGGTCCCTCGCAGGATGGAGGATACTACCTTCTTGGTATGAATCACTACATCCCGGAACTTTTCATTAATAAAAGCTGGAGCCGCGACTCCCTTTACGGGGAAACTATTAAAACACTCGACCAACTGCATAAATCGTGGGGTGAACTGGAAGAACTGAATGATATTGATACCCTTGACGATTTAAATAAAAGCTCTTTTGAAATTGGCCAATCCTGAACTGAGTATTATCATCCCCACCATCAATGAAGAAGAAACTATTGGTCTTCTGATTGATGAAATTAAGAGTCGCGGAGACAAGTTTGTTGAGAAAGAGATCATAATAGCGGACGCTGGAAGCAGAGACAATACCGCAAAAATTGCTGCAGACTCAGGTGCGCGTGTTGTTCACTGCGAAGTGAAGGGCCGGGCTGCACAGATGAACCGCGGTGCACGTTCAGCTTCAGGCAGCGTGCTCTATTTTTTGCATGCGGATACAATTCCGCCCGAACATTACGACAGAAAGATTCTGATGTCGGTACGGAACGGGTTCCCGGCCGGCTGTTTTCAGTTACGCTTTGATAAGCAAAATGTATGGTATCGCCTGTACGGATGGTTCACCCGGTTCAAAGCTACATGGCTTCGGTTTGGCGATCAAAGTCTGTACGCGGAAAAGCAGCTGTTCGACCGTATTTCAGGATTCAGGGAAGACCTTATTCTTATGGAAGACCAGGAAATCGTCAGCCGGATAAAAAAATCTTCGCCTTTCAGGCTCGAAAACGATCATGTCACCACATCTGCCAGAAGGTTTGAAGTGAATGGTGTGATCCGCCTGCAGCTTATTTTTGGATTGATTGTGGCTCTCTATTATATGGGTGTTAAACAGGGAACGCTTGTTCATATCTACCGTACCCTGATCAAATCATAAGTAATATTACGCAAATGTAAAATCAATCACAGATGTGAAGAATTTTCGCAAAAAATTTCTTACACTTACAGTATAAATTATAGGATTGATTTTGAATATTTGGGTTATATGAATGTAAAGTTACCGGGGTTGATTCTTTTCTCTCTGTTTTTGTTCGCTTCACAGGTCCAGGCACAATTTCTATTTGAACGCGCCGAGACAAGTGCAGGTGAATTGCGTTTAGCAATTTCCAATATCGGTACGCTTGGAAAACCGGATGTGAGAAACAATCCGGATGCAGGTGCCAGCATGCGCTTTCCCGCAAATACAGGTACAGAGCACCTCTTTGAAGCAGGAATCTGGATAGGTGCTTTTGCAGGAGGTCAGCAGCTCACTTCAACTTCAGCTATTACAGATCCTGGCGGATTTGCCTCCGGTAAGCGCGGCTTTGAGTTTACCGCAGACGGACAAATTCGTTTTGAGGGAGAAAACACGGGGGTAGGAATCAGTCAGCAGGATATTATTACTAACTTCACAGATCGCAATACTGTGATACCGGGTACAAATACGGTAATCCAGGGACATGATCAGCCTCTTTTTGCCGACGTTGAACTTCGCAGCCTGAACTGGGATTTTCCATTCACCGAAAACTTTACCATTCTTCAATACGATATCACCAATAACAGCCAAATCCACTCCGGGAACCCCGATGGTGTTGTATGGGACAGTGTTTACGTCGGTATGTATGCTGATTTGGTTGCCAGAAATGTTTTCACCGCCACCGATCAGGGCAGTGCTTTTTTCAATAAAAATGGCATCGGTTTTTTGGATGATCTTTTTACGACCTATGTATTTGATGCCGGCTCCACTGATATGCCAAGTATTAATACATACGGAGCCGTTTCACTGATTGGATCCGAATATCGCGGCGAGTTTTTTCATCCTTTTAATGATCAGCTTCCCGGCTTTGGCCTGCGCACTCCGGATGTGGGGCCAAGTTACTGGCTCTTTTCAGCCGGTACAGGGGTGTTTCTTCGGCCTTCTGATGATATTGAACGATATAATAGAATGGCAGAAACTTTTCCTATAGATACACAAAGACCGGGATCAGATAAACCTTCAATCCGTGAAGAACTTCGAACAGACGGCCAGGAAAGTGAAGGAAATTACATTTCATTTATTTCAACCGGTCCTTTTACTGAAGTATTACCCGGTGAAACCATCACGATCTTTTTCGGGGTATCAGCGGCACTGAAGCCGGAGCAGTTCCAGGGGCTTGCCGGCAAATCTGTGGATAATGAGGAGTCGCGGGTAAATCTTGTTTCGACCATAAACTCCCTGAACAGGGTATTCCAGGGCGAGGATGTAAATAACAACGGAAGGCTGGACCCCGGTGAAGACCTGAATGATAATGGTCAGCTGGACCGTTTTCTATTCCCGACCCCCCCCGACAATCCGAATGTCCGCATCGAACTTGAGGCCGGCAGCGCTACAATTTTCTGGGACAGGCTGGCCGAAGAATCGGTTGATCCCATTACAGGGGAAACTGATTTTGAAGGATATCGCATTTACCGGTCGGACCTTGGTGATGATATTAATCCGAACCCGCGTCTCATCAGGGAATTTGATAACACAGGAAATGATGTTGGATTCAATACAGGATTTGAGGAAGTACGGCTGGAAGAGCCGGTTACATTCCCGGATGATACGGTTCAGTACTGGCATAAATTTGAAGTAGACGGTTTGCTGAGCGGCTGGCAATACCAGTTTTCAGTAACTTCATTTGATTTCGGAAGTGAACAGTTTGAAATTGGTCCGCTCGAATCGAGCAGGAGTACAAATGCAGTGAGGGTTTTTCCGGGAACCACTGTAAACACAAATTTTGGAAGTGATGATGAAGAGAATCGTGTAGGGGTTTATCCGAATCCATACAGGGTGAATGCAGCATGGGATGGAACAACAGAACAAACCAGGAAGCTGGTATTTTTCAATTTGCCGTCCCGTGCACAGATAAGAGTCTATACCCTGGCGGGGGATATTGTTGCCAGGATGGACCACAGAAGTGACGACAACAGGGGTGATATTCAATGGTTCAATGAGTTCAGTTCGGAGCCAAGAATTATCGCCGGGGGCGAACACGCCTGGGACATTCTTTCAGATGCCAACCAGATTCTGACAACCGGTCTATATCTCTATTCGGTTAAAGATCTTGACTCAGGAAGAATACAGACAGGCAAAATTGCCATAATTAAATAACTTAATAACAACACTAACCAACATATACATATGAAACAGAAGTTACTATCTATTTTATGTACGATGCTGATTGCCGGTTTATTTTCTGCCGACATTGCAGCTGCGCAAGATGATCCCGAGGTGAGACTTATCCGGGATTTGAATACCTACGAAAATCTGACCTCTATTGACCAGATTTCAGATCATCCTTTAACCAATGTGCCGGTTCAGTTTACGGCTGTACTCGCCAGCTATCCTAAAAGCTCTGGTCTGGCAAGTTTTAACGAAAATGACGACACCATTGGTCGTATTCACGTGTTTATTGCAGATACAAATGCAGTTACACTCGGAAGGGAAGGAATGTATATCCAGGTGGTTCAGCCCTTTGGGAACCCGGAATTCGATCAGCTTGAAGACCTGACCCGCGGGGATGTAATTACTGTAATTGCAAGGCTTACCTTTTTTGGAGAGGTGGCACAGGTAAATATTGATGAAATTATATCATTGGACGGAAATGTGTTTAATGAAGGAAGCGGCTTTGAGAAATACGCGCCTCTTACGGAGCCGATGGAAGTTTCTCCGTCTGAATTTCATACGGATATCGGCAGCGGCCAGATTCAGCTGGACCTCGAAGGGTACCAAAAATTCAACGGGATGTATATCAGTATTTCGAATGCCACAACCTCAAATACAACATTTGGTGACAGGCCTAATATAAGGACCAACAGTGGTGGTTCATTTGTTTACAACAGGGATATCTCACTGAGATACAGGAATGATCGTCCAAACTACAGAACCGGTTACAACTTCCGGCGGCCTACCATTGATGGCGACTTCGAACCTCCATTCGACGGTTCACAGGTTAACATGGCAGGTTTCTTAGTACTTGATGATTTTAACATCGATTCCCATTTCCCAACAGGAGAAGCAGCATTTTTTATCAGCCCGATGGAAGATGGTGTGCTATGGCTGAATGATGTGAGATTTGAAAACGGGGATGATACCGGCGGAGGAGAGATTTTTGAATGGCCGGTTGATTTTGAAGTTTTATCACAGCCCGCCAGGATTGTGGAAGCAACATTGTCTCCCGATCCGGCTGACGGTTTGATTACTTCAAGTGATGTTATAACCGTAACAGCAACTGCAGTAGGTCCGGATGATGACCCCGGTATTACAGTAGACCAGGTTGAACTATTCTGGTTTGGAACCGGTATTGATACAACCTCTGTTGTGATGTCCAATATTGGCGGGGACGATTACCAGGCTGATCTGCCAACCTTCGCGAATTTTACAAGTGTATCTGTATTTATGGAAGTTACTGACAGCGGCGGAAGCACGACAAGGTTCCCTGCCGGCGGAAATATCAGCTTCTTTGTGGCAGATGAAGAGATCAACTCCATAGAGCTGATTCAAAAAACCGGGGATGAACTGGACGGCCCAAGCCCGCTTGCGGATCAGGGTGTTTTACCAATGGACATCACGGCTACGGTAGTTTCCGGCGGAGATGACGGAATTGTAGCCATTCATGATGCAGTCGGAGCGTGGTCAGGTGTATTTCTTGAACTGAATCAGAATACACAGGATCTGTTAAGAGGCGATGTGATTACAATTACAGAAGCAGAAGTAAGAGAGGCTTCAGTTGCCAGTAACGATAATACATACACATATCTCACAAATATTACGTTTGATGTTACCGGATCAGGAACCCTGGTCTCAACTGTGGTGCCGGAGCTGACAACCGATGAGATTCTCGCTTTTGCTGCACCGGGAGAAGCTTTCGAAGGTGTGCTTGTGAAAGTGGTAAATGCAGAGATTATCGATATCCTGGGTTTCGGAGAATTTGAAATTGCATCTGTTCCGGCCGGCGGAGGAGAAGTGCCGACAGAAGGTATCATCATTAATGACGATACGAGAGCAGGAGTTGTCGGAGAAACAGGTTTCCCCGGTGATGTGAATATCCATGCAAGAATTGGAAGCACACTGGATGAATTTTACGGGTTAGGAACATTTACGTTTGGGGCGGCCAAATTTATCCCCCGGGATGTAAACGACCTTACAGGCACCAATTTTACAATTCCGCGTCCCGAATTCAATTTACTCGCACCTGAAGACGGAGCACTTGTCTCCGTAACCGGTGATATCGGCGTAACCTGGGAGGCTTTGGATCCGGCGGACTATGACCGCAACGAGGTAACCTATGAATGGGTGTTATACACTCCTGATACAACTGAAGTTGTTGCTGTTACGTCCGATAATGAAGGCAGTGATGCCGTAGTAACCCTTCCGTTTGATGTTGTTGACGGGTTGCTCGAATCAAATGGCTTGAGTGTAGGCGAAACCATCGACCTGCTTTGGAACGTACGTGTTAGTGACGGCGCAGATACTGTTGCTGTTGCAAGTGGGTTTGATTTTGACACAGATCAGTTCGAAACGTTATTCTTTGATATAACCCTCGAACGCAACGAAGCCACATCCATCGACGACGGGGAAGGTTTATCCGGAATTCCCAGAACGTTTGAGCTGAAACAGAACTATCCAAATCCGTTTAATCCCAGCACGGTTATACGTTATGCAGTACCGGAAGCTTCAAATGTACGGATCGATGTGTACAATGTTCTGGGGCAGCGGGTTTCAACTCTCGTAAACCGGGAACACCAGGCAGGTAATTTTGATGTGACGTTCGATGCATCAAATCTCTCAAGCGGCATGTATTTTTACAGGCTTGAATCGTCAAATGCAGTATTGACACAAAAAATGATGCTGATCAAATAGAATATTTCTCACGTCGGGAAGAGAAAGTCCCCGGCAATCAATGGCCGGGGATTCAAAAATTTTTTTTGGAGCAGCAGGTGAAACTGCTGCCCCTTATTACAAAATTGAATTTAGTAATTGTCAGTAGAATTCTATGCAATACAGATACGGTTGGCTGTTAGTGATTATGGGATTGGTCTTCATCCTTTATACCGGTTGCGATGCCGGGCTTGAGGGAGATTTTAATGAGAATCAGCCACCTGAAACATTTCTTACGGTGGATGAGATTAATCTTGAAGATGAAAATCGCTTATCAAGCCAGATCAATATATCATGGTGGGGAAACGATCCGGATGGATTTATTACGGGATTTGAGGTCTCTGTAGGTGATCCTGCTGAAGAGTGGACATTTACAACAAAAAGTGACAGCACGTTTATTTTACCGATTACACCCGGACAGGAATTCGATGATGTGCTTTTTTCGGTACGTGCAGTGGACAATGATGAAGTACGTGACCCGAATCCGGCTTCTGTAGTTTTTCCTGTCAAAAACACACCCCCGGAGGTTGATCTCAATACACTTGAGCTACCACCTGACAGCACCTTTACCATAGCCAGTTTCGGCTGGACAATTGATGACCCTGACGGGTTCCAGAATATTTTGAAGACCGAGATAGCGTTCAATGACACTACAGATGAGAGCTGGATAGAAATTCCAATTCCCGAGGATGAAGAGGATGGCCTTTTTATCACTGTTGTACTAAATGACGATGGTGGCGAAATTGTTACCGGAGATATTTTCCTGGGAAGAGGATTCAGAAGCACTGACCTGGTCACTGAAAATCTGAGGGTTGATGAAACAAATGAATTTTTTGTCAGGGTCACCGACAGGGCTTTTGCTACAAGCGAGATAGCCTCACATCCATGGTTTATTAAACAAAAAACATCTGATATACTCATCTTGAATGATGTTGGCGGTCTGGATACCCAGAATTCACTGGCATTCCATTCCGATGCGCTCCGGGAGACAGGTTTAACTTTCGATGTATGGAACATAACGGACGGTCAGGCAGGCGGAGGGCGAAAAGTCAGGTTATCCGAGGCTTTCCCGAATGTTATTAATCCGACCCTTCGCAAAACCCTGGCTGAGTGGAACTATATATACTGGATTTCAAATGATATCGACAGAAACATCACATTTGCCCAGGATATACTATCAGATTTCTTCGATAGCGGCGGAAAGCTATTTGCCACCATACCGATGAAACTGATATCCGGTGAAGATCCTATTTTCAGCTTTATTCCGGTTGCAGGATTGGGTGAACTGCCGCCTATCGGCACAAGCTTTCAGATTCTTCAGGATACAGATGTTACATCCCAACAAAACAGGCCTTTACTGCGAACGAACCAAAGGATAACAAATGCATCACCTTTAATACCGATTGGGGGAGCGACTCCTCTTTATGAAACAGATTTCAGGGTACGAACTGTTTTAGGCAGCACAAGAGATTTTGAAGGGGATGAATATGTAGCCATTCTGAATCCGGAAAACAGTTTTATCTTTTTTGGAATGGATCTTCAAACAATAGATTCAAATAATAATATTCCCGGGTTACTACAAAATTTACTTATTGATGAATTGGGATTTGAATAATGAAAGGCAAGTTATGAAGTGGATCAGCACATTTTTTTTCATATTAATTTTCTCAGGAATTACCCTGTCTGCAGGCGCACAAAACAGGGGCACACTAAAGGGAACAGTTACTGAAAAAGATACCGGTGAATCTCTTCCGGGTGTGAACGTAATTATCAGGGGAACCACGTTCGGCGCTTCAACTGATATTGACGGAAACTTTGAAATCAGAAATATTCGTCCGGGTGAATATTCTGTGGAAATTAGTTTTGTTGGTTTTGAACGCCTTGTGTTTACCGGTATCCGGATTAACGAGGGTGAAGTAACAGAACTGAATGCAGAAATTGAACCGGTAGTGCTAACCTCTGAAGATGAAATTATCGTAATTGGTGAAGCGCCTATCTTTGACGTGGAAAAATCGACGTCCGGATCAACCGTAACAAGGCAGGATATTGCAGCAGCGCCTGTCCGCAGGATTGAAGAGGTTCTGAGTCTGCAGGCCGGTATTATCGAAGATCCCAGCGGTCTCTATATAAAAGGGGGGCGTGCAAATGAAACAGGATTTTTAATTGATGGCGTCTCAGCCCAGGATCCCCTGGCAGGAACCGGTTTCGGGCTCGATCTCGGGGCTAATGCATTTGGCAGTGTTGATGTTACCACGGGGGGAGTCGGCGCCGAGGTGGGAGATGCCACTTCCGGTGTAGTATCAATAAAAACACGTACCGGCAGTGATACCTATGAGGGGAATTTTACACATAAAAGGGATAATTTTGGCAGTAAAAACAGCCGTGACAGCAATTTCTTTTCAGATATTTACGAGCTGAATCTTGGAGGTCCCGATCCTTTAACAACGGATATTCTTCCCGCAATTGGCCTGGATCTTCCGGGCAAACTCTATTTCTTTTTCACAGGGCAGGTATCTATCTCAGATGAGTTTACGAAAAGAGCTGCTGATGATCTTGACACATCACTTACCGGTTCTGATTTCTTTGCACCCCGGCAGGATAACCGCTGGAATGGCATGATGAAACTCACTTGGCAAATCAAACCGGGAATGAGATTTGAAGGAGCCTACAACCGCTCACTATCCATCAATCAAAATACCCGGATGCTCCAGATTACAGGTAATGATGTATCAATAAGCCCCGGCTTCCAGTTCCCGTTCCAGGAAAACCTGGATAATGCCAATACATTTACGCACGACAGTAACCTTGCATTCTTGAAGTGGACGCACACCATAAGTAATACAGCTTTTTATGAAGTACAGGTAAGCAGGCTTTTTACACGCCTCAGGGCCGATGCGAATGGCCGGAACTGGCGGCCGGAATTTGTAGACGGTGAATTTGACCCGGAAAGTATTGTAACATTTCCGGCTGAAGAATTTGAGGGTACGGAAGGGTTTACCTTTGTGCTGCCGGGCGATGGGTTTGTGAATAACGGCGGTATCGCTACACTTTGGCATGATCACTTTGCAGAAGAGATTACGGTTCAGGGTACCATCAACAAGTTTTTTTCAGACAGAACAAACCAGTTAACGGTTGGATTTCAGTCCAAATTTAATGACTACCAGTGGATTGACATCACCCGCCCGTGGATAGGTGCTCCGATTGAGATTGAACCGGGTGTTTTCTCACAAACTCTTCGTGTTGGCGAACGGTTCGATGCCTGGAGGGTGAAACCCCAGCGCGGTGCATTTTTCGTAACGGATAAAGTACGGTTTCGCGGCTTGATTGCCGATGTGGGCATGCGGCTTGAGTATTGGTCGAGAGGTAATTTTGTAGAAGAGATGATTGACGAACCCCGTTCTCCGATACCGGATTTTATTCGTGAAGAGTTTAAAGATGAAACTTTTGGCTTCCTGGGACAGCGCTATAAAGTTCGTTTATTGCCTAAAGTAAGGGTCAGTTTTCCTGTCCGTGAAAACCAGGTTCTCTTTTTTAATTATGGTCACTCTCTTAAACAGCCGCACCCTACATTTATCTATGCAAACCTGGACCCGTTTTTTCAGAATCAGGCTACCTTTCCTGATTTGGGGAATCCGAACCTCAATCCTGAAGTTGATATCTCCTATGAAATTGGTTTGAGAAATCAGATCACAGCAAATGATGCATTGAATGTAACCGCATTCTGGAGGGATAAATTTGATTTTGTAACTACCCAGAGAATTATCGTGGATGACCCGACAGGACGGCCGGTTTCAAGGGCGTTCAGGGTTAACGGTGATTTTGCTCGCAGCAGGGGCATTGAGGTCACATATATCAAGCGTCATAAAGATTGGGTTCGGGGCCAGGTGGCTGTTACATTTTCAAGAGCTGAGGGACTAAGCTCAACCAGTAACGACAACATCCAGGCAATCAGCGGCGAACAGATATTTGGCAGTAATGTGGAAACCCCGCTTGCCTGGGACCGGCCCTGGGATATAAAAAGCAATCTTACTTTTACATACGACAGGAGTAACCCGTTGTTGGGAATCGACCCTCTGAATAAGATGCAGCTGTTTGTCTCCGGAACCTGGAGAAGCGGTATACGGTACACGCCTCATGAATTAAGAGGCTTTACAAGAAATCCAATCACCGGTGAAGCAAACTGGAGACCGATTTACGAACGAGTTTCTGATCCTGCCAAAAGATTCAGTGAAACCGGACCGGGCTGGTTCTTTGTGGATATGAATTTTCAAAAATGGATTGAAATGTCTGGTACAAGGTTCACCCTATTTCTTGAAATCTCTAACGTATTTAACAGTGATAATGTCGCGATTGTAAATCCTGTAACCGGGGAAGCATTTAAAACACTGCCGGATGATCCGGAGAAACTGCGTGACCTGAGAGACGACAGATCTTTTGATGTACCGAATAATGTAAGAGATCCGAGATTCCAGGATCCGCGGGACACTGGCATACCTGCGTTTTTAAATCCTGCCAATTTTCTGCAACAAAGACAGATCATGTTTGGTTTGTCTGTAAATTTCTAAGATCAGTTTCATGAGTAACCTGTTTAAAAACATATCAAAAGCATGCCTCTTATCTGCCGCAATATTATTGCCTGCAGTGGTTAATGCCCAGAGTTTGATACCCGGCTTCGGATCTTCCCGGTCAGGAACTGACGGGTTTCAGTTCACAAAAATTTCTGTCGATCCTAGGGGAGCCTCGATGGGGAATTCACATGTTGCCGACGCCTTTGATGCATCATCCCTCTACTGGAATCCCGCACTTGCTTCTCAGCTTGAATCATCTGAATTTATGTTTGGCCACACCGAATATTTCGCCGGTATTACTATGGAATATGCAGCTTATGTTCATAGAATAAATTCTTTTGCATTTGGCGCATCTGTACAGTATCTGAATTCCGGTGAAATTGATGAAACAACAGAATTTAATCCTTTTGGAACCGGGCGGACCTTCAGAACCGTTCATCTTTCTGCAGGCGTATCAGCCTCACAGGCAATTACAGAATTTTTCAGTTACGGTCTCACAGTCCGCTACCTGCTTGAACGGATTGAAGAAATTGAGACTGAAACGGCTGCATTTGATTTCGGTTTTTTCTATCGAATACCTGATACGCCTGTAAGGTTCTCTGTGAATATCAATAATTTTGGATTTGATGCTACACCAACCGGCTCAACAACGCGTCAGACTCTGGATGGTGAAGTAACGGAGGATCTGTTTGAGGAAGTAACTACTCCAACGAGGTTTATTGTCGCCTCTGCTTTTGATGTGATCGAGCGCAATGATATCAAATTAACACTGACAGCTCAGCTTACCAACCCAAGTGATAATTCAGAGCGATTCAGTTTTGGTGGTGAACTGGGATATATGGACCAGTTTTTTCTGCGTACCGGTTTTGAATCTGGCAGAGATGAGATTAAGCTCCCGAGTGCCGGCGCAGGGGTCAAGTTTCCTGTAACAGGCAGAAGCATAGTTGCTGATTACGGATTCAGCCCTTTCGAGAGGCTTGGAAATGTTCACCGTGTGGGAATACGAATTATTTTATAAAAGAGATAACCTATGATGCAAAGAATTACACTATCACTTTTACTGGCAGTCATTTTTTTGAATGGATGTGATGCCATTTTTAATTCGAAACAGGATGATATTACAGATGAAATTTTTGAAGAAGGGAGGATTGATCCGACACTGGAACGTATCGACGGGTACGTCGCAATTGTCCCTTTCTGGGAAGGATTTGATCAGCCTACAGACGTTTTTGTAGGGTTTGATGGTTTCGTATATGTTACGGATGCAACGGGAATTCATGCACTTGACCGGGCAGATATCGCCCCCCGAAGAACCATTGAACTGCCGGGCGCCGTAAGTGTGACACAGGACAGGCTATTAAACCTATATGTTGCCGCAAGGTATGACACTGTAATAAATGATGTTGATCCGGATATCGAATGGAATTTACCGGCAGTTTATAAGATCAAAAACCTGAATGGTGCGGGTGAAATTGTTTTCCAGGATACATTAATACACCCATTTTTTGACGCAAGCAGAAGTACAAGAGCTTCCCGGCAGTTCCGTTTAGACAGGTCAAGGCCTGATAATGACGAACTCGTTGAGGTGACAGGAGTTGCTGCTTTGGCTGACAATTCAATATATATATCAAGACGCGGGCCAAGGAATAATTTAACCTCCATAGAAGCTCCCGACAATACAGTTCTGGAATTTACACAGGTTGAGGAAAATGGTACTCTGACCCCAAAAATGAGGAACGTAAGACAAATACGGGCATTGAATCCAACTACTCCATCATTGTTAAGCGGAATTGGAATGAGTGATATCATTACTTTCATATCACCCCCTCAAAGAGATATCTTTACAGACGACAGGAGTTTTATCATATCTCAAACCAGGCAGGACAGGCAAATCCCTTTTAAAGTACTTCAGGTAAATGTTGAGGAAACTCCGGACGGTCTTGTTTTTCAGCCCAATTTTGAATTTTTAATCAGGGATACCACAAGGGCAGATGGATTTTTGTATGAAGAACTGAAATTTGAAAGGCCGACAGGGATTGCTTTTGCAGGGGATGCCTCACGATTTATTTTTGTGGTTGATGCAGATCAAAACAAACTGTTTCAGTTTCAGGCAAACGGTGAAGAGGGTGTAAACCCACCGCTTGGAGCTGCTGACAGAGATAAGAGACTAATCGTATCATTTGGCGAGCAAGGCAGCGGTCCCCGGCAATTTAACAACCCAAGCGGTGTAGCCTACTTCGATGAGGTTGTATATGTGGCAGATAAGGGTAACAATCGCATTGCCCGGTATAAACTCTCTTCAGATTTTGAGAATTAACTGAGATTTGATTAGAGTCCGGTTTCATTCCGGCAATCGTTACATTTATGTCTATATGACATTTACAGTACGTTCTGTACCAGGCCTTCAGCCTGGCGGGCGTCTGGGGCTCATATATATCCGGGGCGTTGCCCCAGGCTGCGTTGTTTCAGGACTTCAGCCTTTTGGGGCAATAGATCAACACTTCCTGAGACGCTACTCCTGACTGGAGAGAAGGAATATTTTCAGATCTGCCGAAATATTACCTTAATTGTATAGTGGCGATACGTCATCATTGCAGTGAAAACCTCAGGCTGAAAGCCTGACACAACACAGCCCTGAGCACATCGCTCAGGGTTCCGTGTAGGCCACAAATGGCAGGCTGTAGGTCTGCCCGGCAGTGGGATTTCATTTTCGTAGAGTGGTTTTGATAACAGACAGGTTGTAGTCCGATATTGGAAATCCTGACTAAGAACCGGCTAATTTTGAATCATCAGAATTTGAAGGGCTTATGTTATCCGGGTTAGATATGCTTTCATTATTGTTGCTTTCAGGAATTAATTCTGCTTGTAACTGATTTGAATCCAATTCACTTTCATTCCCGGTTTTACTCGCTCTCTCTTCAACAGGCATAATTTTTTTATTAAAGAGAAGCATGATAATAATTGAGGTGCTGATGGCTACGTCTGCAACATTAAAAATGTAGGGAAATACGGGGGTGTTGTTAACCTGAAGATTGAAATGAATAAAATCGACTACATGACCATACAATACACCGCCATGACCTTCTATAATTCCCATTGTAATACGGTCGGTAATATTGCCAAGTGCACCGCCCAGGATCAGGCCCATACATGTCAGGTAACCAAGATTGGATCTCTCAAGTGTTTTTATAATATAGATGAAGATTCCAATTGTAGCTACAATGGCAATTATACTAATGGCAGGTGTTGAGAGCCAGTCCATACCCAGTGCCATGCCCGGGTTTTGGGTATAGTTAAATCTCAGCCACCCTTCGATCACGGTATAGCTATGCAAGGTATCATTTGTCCGTACCAAATATTTGGTAATCTGATCAACGATAAGCACCAGTAGTACAGGTGATAACAGAACCAGTAATTTTTTCCTTTTTTCGCTCAAATCCGGGAGGTTCTGTTTTATCTGCGTTTCAGCTTGGCTTCGATACTCAACTGTGTATGAGGCACGGCCTCAAGTCGCCCTTTGGATATTTTTTTTCCGGTAACCTTGCAGACTCCGTATGTTTTATTGTCAATACGTTTTAAAGCGTCATCAAGGTACCTGACAAATTTTTTGGTTCGGTTAAAAAGCATATAGGTTTTTTCCCGTTCCTGTGCATCTGTACCTGCATCAGCCATGTGAAATGAATAGGCAGATTCATCAGATGCATTTTCCATGCTCTCACGAAGAGAGCTTTGCAGAGAATCGAGTTCCTGAACCGCTTCCTCATGTTTTTTCAAAATGATGTCGCGAAAATATTCGAGTTCTTCGTCCGAGTAAGGAGTAACACGATCATCGCGGGTCTCTTTTTTTTCAGCCATAGTGATATTGTATTAGTGGTTCATATTTCTGCGTATCGATATTTTGCATTCTTTTCCCTCAATATCCCAGGTTTTTACAAAATCAGATACATCTAAAACACTGTCATCAATTTCTTCAGCCAGTGTCTCTTCTTTAATATATTCATTTAATGCGTTAACGGATTTTGTTACTTCTTCAGGACCTTCAAATCCAATTGTGATTCGGTCTGTAACTTCAAAATCAGCCTCTTTTCTCATATTCTGAACCCGGTTGATAAATTCACGGGCTATTCCTTCCTGCAATAAGCCGGGTGTTAATTCAGTATCCACAGCCACGGTAATACCGTCCTGTGTTTCAACAGACCATCCCTCCAGTCCTGTTCGCTGAATTTCAAGTTCATTATCGGTCAGGCGAATCTTTTCACCATTTTCCAGATCTAAATCAATATAACCTTTCTCTTCAAAATCTGTAATATCATCTGTTGTGAGAGAATTAATTTTTTTCGCAACAGGTTTCATTTTCTTACCAAGCTTTTTTCCCAAAACCGGGTAATTAGGTTTCGCTGATTTACTCACAATTCCTGAATCATCTTCAACAAACCGGATATCTTTAACGTTTACTTCATCCAGTATTATATGTTTTACAGATTCAACCATTGCACGATCTTCTTTATTCAGCGGCAGAATAATCTTGGAAAGAGGTTGCCTGACATTTATATCAATTTGATTGCGAATTCTCAAAACGACTGTACTGACCGTTCTGGCAACCTGCATTTTTCTTTCAAGCTGCTTGTCTATTGCTGTCTCCTCAACAGTGGGATAAAATGAGAGGTGAACAGAAATTTCATCCTGTCCGGTTACATCATTGAGTTGCTGATAAAGCCATTCGCCAAAAAAGGGAGCAATGGGACTGATCAGTTTGGCAAGTGAAACCAGGCATTCATAAAGTGTTTGATATGCAGATGTTTTGTCAAGGCTTTTACCTTCTTTCCAGAAACGACGTCTGTTTCTTCTTACATACCAGTTACTTAGTTCTTCTACATATTTTTCTATCTCCCTTGCTGTTTTTGTTGGTTCATAATCCTCAAGGTGTTCATCAACAAGTTTAACAGTGGTATTTAACCTGGAGTTAATCCAGCGATCCATTTCGGGACGTTCGGTTACGGGCAAGGGCGAACCGGAATATCTGAAACCGTCAATATTGGCATACATTGCATAAAATGAGTAGATATTTACAATCGTATTAAAGAATTTTCGCTGTGTCTCATTTAGCCCGTTGGTGCTGAATTTGAGGTTCTCCCAGGGGGATGAATTACTCATCATATACCACCGCACAGTGTCGGCTCCGTAGGTTTGCAGCATTTCGAAAGGGTCAACGGAATTTCCTTTCGATTTGCTCATTTTTTCACCGTTTTCATCCAGGACGAGTCCGTTTGAAACTACATTTTTATAGGCCGGCTTATCAAATAACATAGTGGCAAGTGCATGCAATGTATAAAACCACCCCCTTGTTTGATCCACTCCTTCTGCAATAAAATCTGCCGGAAAATTGGTTTTAAAGGTATCTTTATTTTGAAAGGGATAGTGCCATTGAGCAAATGGCATAGCTCCTGAATCAAACCAGACATCCAGTAAATCAGGAATTCTGTGCATGGTACCGCCATTAGGAGCATCCCATGTGATGTCATCGATGTAAGGCCGGTGAAGATCTATTTCAGTGTCTGCTGCAAGTCCGGCTTTTTTCTTCAGCTCTTCGATGCTGCCGATGCACTCAATGTAATCAGGATCTTCATCACTAACCCAAATCGGGATCGGAGTGCCCCAGTAGCGCTGTCGGGATACAGCCCAGTCAACATTGTTTTCAAGCCATGTTCCAAAACGGCCGGAACCAGTTGTTTCCGGTTTCCAGTTAATTTTTTTGTTGAGAGCTACCATCTTATCCTTTACAGACGTGGTTTTGATGAACCATGATTCCACAGGGTAACTCATCAGAGGGGTGCCTTTGCGCCAGTCAAACGGATAGTTGTGGAGATAGGTCTCATGCTTATACATGAGGCCTTTTTCTTTAATTGCTCTTGCTATCTCTTTGTCCGCCTCTTTAAACCACTGTCCTGCAAATTCAGTGATCTTTTCATCAAACCTGCCATCCCTGTCAACCGGGTTGAACATGGGAATATCATTCTTTTTACAGGATTCGAAGTCATCGGCGCCGAATGCAGGTGCTGTATGCACAACACCGGTTCCTTCGTCTGTTGTGACGTAATCTGCACTAATCACACGCCAGGCAGACTCTTTTGGATGTTCTTTCAGGGCATAATCGAATACAGGATTGTAGATCCAGCCGATAAGATCTTCCCCTTTATATTTATCAACAATTTCATAATCGTGATCAATTGCCTTATCGAGGCATTTTTCTGCAAGGATATAGTGCTCTTCGGAGTCATTAATTTTGACACGGATTTTCACGTAATCGAGCACCGGGTTAACAGCAAGTGCCATATTTGAGATAATTGTCCACGGGGTTGTTGTCCATGCGAGGAAATAGACATTGGGATCAGCATCCAGTGGAAATTTTACATATATAGATGGATCCTGGGTCTCTTTATACCCAAGACTCACTTCATGTGAAGAGAGTACTGTTCCGCTGCCCGGAGAGTACCACTGTATTTTATATCCTTTGTATACAAGGTTTTTATCATATAGCTGCTTAAACGCCCACCAGAGAGATTCTATGTAATCATTTTCGAAAGTGACGTACGGGTGATCCAGATCCACCCAATATCCCATGCGTTTTGTCAGGTTATCCCACAGGTCTTTATATTTTAAGACACTCTCGCGGCACTTTTCATTGTATTTAGCAACGCCATAATCTTCAACCTGTGAGCGACCTTCCAGTCCAAGCTCTTTTTCTACTTCTATCTCAACAGGAAGACCGTGTGTATCCCACCCGCCTTTTCTTTCTACTTTAAATCCCTTAAGGGTTTTGTACCGGCAAAAAAGATCTTTTACAGTTCGGGCCATTACATGATGGATACCCGGTTTTCCATTGGCTGTTGGCGGACCTTCATAAAAGGTAAATGGAATACCATCTTCTCTTGATTTAAGACTTTTCTCAAATACAGAGTTCTTCTTCCACCAGTTCAGAATTTCAACTTCTGTTTTTGGGTATGTAAGCTTTTTAATTTCTTTGAATTTTTTAGCCATACAGAACGTATTCGTTCTCTTTTATGAAATTAATGATAAGCTTTAAATATAAGAATATTTGTGTAAAGTTAAGCTTTATGAAGCATCAGAAATAATAACTCTCTAATTTAAAAGCCATATCAAATGTTCAGGCTTGTTTTTACAAGCTGATTAACAGTTAAGATAAAGGCTTCAAATACAAATAGCACAAACAAGTAGCATTCATTAACAGGTATTATTGCCTATCTGTTTAGAGCAGACGGACTATAACATTAAAAAAGGCGTTAACTGAAATGAAAGGCTATTAATTTTTCATTAAGTTTGAACAAAAAGAAATGAATAAAAGAACAGTTACCAAAGAAAAACCCTATAAAATCTGTTTTGTCTGCCTTGGCAACATTTGCAGAAGCCCCACGGCAGAAGGTGTTTTTCAGCATCTTGTAAACAAAAAGGGTTTGTCATCATTTTTTTATATAGAATCTGCAGGTACCTCTGCATATCATATAGGTGAACCGGCAAACAGTAAAAGCCGAGAAGTGGCGGGCCGTTATGGTGTGGAACTGAGATCGAGGGCAAAAAGATTTGAGGCCGGAGATCTTGAGGATTATGATCTTGTTTTGGCAATGGACCATGAGAATCTGTCAAATTTAAAGAGGCTGAGCAATGGATCTGAAACAGAAGCTGCAATCAGGCTGCTTCGTGATTTTGATCCGGAGACTGCCACAGGTGAGGTTCCCGATCCCTATTTTGGCGGTATGAATGGTTTCGAAAATGTGTTTGAAATTGTACACAGAAGCTGTGAAGCACTGTTAAATGAATTAGAACCGCTTGTCAAAAATTAACCGATGCCGGACGAGAAACTCAAAAATCATCTTACAGCTAAAAATTCGCTGGATATAACATCAGTTAAAGCGGTTTCAGGTGGCAGCATAAACCGTGCTGAAAAACTGACAACAAACAGGGGAACTCTGTTTCTGAAGTGGAATGACACTCAGCCGGCTGAAATGTTCTCGGCCGAGGCACACGGCTTGCGTCTTTTGAGAGAAGCAAAAACCTCTTTGCGAATTCCTGAAGTAATCGACCTGAATTCAGATGAAGGCGAACTGCCGGGCTACCTGCTGATGGAATATATCGAAGGAGTTCGCGGTGACGGTGAATCATCCAGGCTATTGGGCACCGGGCTTGCTGAACTTCATTCCGTAACGTCCGATGTATACGGACTCGATCGCGATAATTTTATTGGCAGCTTGCCGCAGTCAAATAGAAAACATTCGGATTGGGTATCGTTTTTTATCGGGGAGAGAATTAATCCCCAGCTTAAAATGGCCATAGACGGAAACCGAATGGATAGAAGTGTGATGAAAGGCTGGAATCAGCTTGCAGCTAAGCTCGAAGATATTTTTCCTGATTCGCATCCTGTACTGATTCACGGTGATCTTTGGGGCGGTAATTACTTTTTTGACAGTAATGGCCGGCCGGTACTTATTGATCCGGCCGTATATTTCGGCCATCATGAAATGGAGATTGCATTCACCAAAATGTTTGGCGGATTTTCGTCTGAATTTTACGATACCTACGCATTCGAAATGAACATTGCATCCGGCTTCAGCCAACGGGTGGAAATTTATAATCTATACCCGCTTCTGGTACACGCCAATCTGTTTGGTGGCCACTACGCCCGCCAGGCATCCTCTTTTCTGAAACAGTTTGCCGGTTAGTTTAAAGTTACCGGCATCTATCAAAGATTCTGGCTGTAAATAGGTGCATCGGGATAGAATATAAGCCATGCAAAAGCGAAATAATCACCAAAAATTGTCGGCTCAAGCTCTTTGCCTTTCATGTCTCCGCTCAGAGCTTTACCGGTAATATCCCACCTGCTGCCTGTCTGCTTATCGCGGATTTCACCATCATTATACTCAAAATCAAGTGTTTGACCCTCTACAGTTCTGAAGAACACACCTGTGGATCCATCTTCTCTTGAATTGTGAATGGACCCTTTATCAAGAGCAGATACAGCGCCATCAGTATGAAATACAACGATAGGTTTTCCGGCTACTTCATCATTTATAACTTTTCTTTCACTCGAAACGTCATAAGGGTACGTTTTTGTCTCTTCATCAATTCGTACGCCGATTACTTTTTGCATCGGTTTCATCCGGTCGGAAGGCTTGTCTTTAAGAGCCCAGGGATTGCTGTTGATGTCATCATAACCTACGTATGGATTGCGTCCGTAGTCACGGTTGTAGCCGGTGTCTTTCGAGAGAATTTTTCCATCGGGATGTATGTCCCGGAACTGTTCAAAAGAGATCAGCTGGCTGGGAATTATTTCCAGCTTATCGCCGGTATAATCACCCACAACAGCTTCACCTGAAAATTGCTGCCACAGGCTTTCTGTTTTTCTGTCGTACATAATCATATCGGAATGGCGTAAAAACCCGGAAACCCCAAATTCGAGTACATCTCCTTTGTGGCGCCTGTCGAACGTGATGGCTGAGTAACAGAGAGGGCAAAATGTAACCAGGATCGGTGTATCGCCGATTCGGTCGTTCGCCATTTCGTGCCACATCAGTATTTGAATAGGATAAGCTCTTGCTTCTCCGTTTAATTCAACCATTATAACCGGTTCGGAATCGCGCAGCCAATCGGAAGCTTCCCCGGGGGACACAAATTCCGGATCATCAATTGACGGAATTCCGTCTTTCGGCGGCCCGCCGCGCATCAGTTCGTTAAGGTCAATATTCTTTTTATTCGTATTTGTGCTCCATTCTGGTCCGAGTTGTGCCCGGGAATCAGTAAATGTTGAAAAGAACAGAAAAAGAATGAAAGAGAGAGTAGTAAGTGTGATAAATTTCATTATGACAAACTTGATTTAAATTGTTTAGGTAAAAGTATATGAATAGATCACTTTGTACTTATAACGAATTTATAACATCCCTCTAAACCTTTGATAAATACGCCTCTTCTTATTTTTTGATTTGATTACATGGAGATACATTTCGGCTTGCCGATAACTTATCTCTAATTTGAATGATATTATGAAAGAGTCTCAATTAAAAAAACGGACGAGGAGCATTCTTATTTTTTTTCTTTTTTCGACAGCACTGATTGTAGGTCTGTCCTGGACAGCTTTCAATATTTTGTCAGCCTCACAATCTTTTATCTCCTACCATTCACTCTGGACGCAATCACAGCAGCGTGCAATTATTCATTTGATATCATATATGAATTCGGAAGATGAGCAGGAGTATTATTACTTCAGGGAGTCTGTCGGTATTATGGATAACATTCAGAAGGCTCTTTATGAATTGAATATGGACAAACCGGATGTGGAAACAGTTGAAAAAAACCTGGATCTGAATGTCATTGATCAGGATGAAGTTCGGAATGTTATCCGGCTTTTTGGCATTATGCGAAATTTTGAATCTTACCGGGGTACATTTGAAAAATGGGAAAATTTCCATCAGCAGGTAGATCTCTTTGAGCAGCTGGGTGAATATGTTCGGGCAGAAGTTCATAACTCCGAAAGCGAGGTGTCCATCAAACAGCTTTTGCAGCTGGCAGAAGGCCTGAATATTGTTCTGACCGAGGAACAGGTATCACTTCTTGCCGACTTCCGGTCTATGTCAGTCTTTATTAAAAAAGTGTCGATATCCCTTCTCATATTGCTCAGCCTGTCGTTAATTGCTATCGGGATGATACTATCAAAAAGCTGGATTAAGGGGTTTAAAGAACTTCAAAAAGCAAATAACGAAAAAGATCAGCTGGCTAAATTCCCAAGTATGAACCCGAACCCTGTCGTTGAAGTCAGCGGCTCCGGGGAACTCAATTATGTAAATAACGCCGCAGACAGATATTTTCCCGACTTACGGGAGAGAAAACTAAATCACCCCTTTTTACACTCTGATTCGTACCTTTTTGACCCGGATTTATATCATAATTATAAAAGCCGGACCAGGGAAATAGAGATCGGTGATACTGTTTATGAACAGATTATCTACTATCTGCCTGAACTGAAAAAGTTTCATGTTTACGGTTATGACATAACAAGAAGAAAAGAGTTTCGGGATAACCTCCAAAAAGCAGTTGAAGAAAAAGAAGTTTTACTTGCAGAAATCCACCACAGAGTAAAAAACAACCTTGCGATTATTGCAGGTCTGCTTGAGCTTGAATCGGACAATACAGATCACAAAGAAACCAAAAATGTTTTACGGAACAGCGTTTCGAGAGTTTTATCGATGGCTTCGGTTCATGAACAGCTTTACGCGAACAAAAGTTTTTCTGAGATTCGTTTTCTGGATTACGTGAAAGAGCTGGCAATCAAGTTGCATCAAACCCTGGATTCAGAAAAATCTTCGAAAACAATTGTGGTAACCGGTGATGACATTCTTCTCAACGTTAATCAGGCAATACCGTGTGGAATATTGGTAAGTGAACTGATTAATAACGCGTATAAGCATGCTTTTCCGAAAGGTAAAAGACCCGGAAACGGAGAGAAAAAAATTCGAATACATATCGGGAAACAGAATGATTTGGTTTTACTGACAGTGTGTGATAACGGAATAGGTTTGCCGGCCGGATTTGACTACAGAAATGTAAACAGCCTGGGATACACGTTAATTAAATCACTGGCAGATCAGCTGGAGGGGAAAATAGAGTTTGAAAATAAAGGCGGTACAGCCGTAACTTGCAGTTTCAAAAAAGCTGAAATCAGAGGATCTGCAAGTTCATTTGTTTCGAATGGAGAGCCGGATCAGAAACTTAATTAACTTTCATGCCATTTATTGAAACGATCAATTATGAAGATGCAACCGGTGAAATCAGAAATGTATATGAAGATCTGAGATCATCAAGGGGTAAGATTGCAGAAGTTCACAAAATTCAAAGCCTGAATCCAAAAGCGCTGGTTGCACATATGGAGCTCTATATGGCAACCATGTTTGGCAAATCCCCCCTTAAACGAATGCAGAGGGAAATGATAGCGGTAGTAGTATCTGCATCGAACAAATGCCCGTACTGTATTGAACATCATGCTGAAGCCCTGCAGCACTTCTGGAAAGACAGGGACCGGGTAAACCAGCTTGCAGAGGATTTTAAATCTGTGAATCTCAATGAAAAAGACTTTGCATTGTGCTCGTATGCACAACATTTAACGGAGAGTCCGGGCGAAGGTGACAGACAGGCAAGAATTGGCAAACTGAAGGATCAGGATTTCTCTGACAGGGCGATACTGGATGCTACCCAGGTTATTGGATATTTTAATTTTGTAAACCGAATGGTACTCGGGCTTGGTGTAGAGTTTTCTGAAGAAGAGGTTAAAGGATATAAGTACGATTAATTGTTACGTTTTTAACTTTTCATCCGGAGTATAGTATGATTCCTCAAAAAATCATTAGCCTGGTTCCAAGTCTGACCGAGCTTATAATTGATTTGGGTCTGGAAAAAAAGCTAATCGGCCGAACCCGATTTTGTATTCATCCTGAACAGGTTGTTTCCGGGATTCCTGTTGTTGGCGGCACCAAGAATCCAAACCTGGAAAAGATATTTGAACTGAACCCGGATTTAATTATTGCCAATAAGGAAGAAAACAGAAAAGAGGATATTGAACTTCTGAGAGAGACGTTCATGACTGTGGTTACTGATATATCATCAGTTGAGGACGCATTGCTGGCAATCTATGAATTGGGTGCTATTTGTGGTGCTGAGAAGAGATCGGAGAAATTAACAAATGCCATTCAGGCAGAATTGAAGGATGTGCCATCTGAACCGGCACTGGATGCTGCCTATTTCATTTGGAAAGATCCATGGATGACAGTTGGAAGAGACACATACATACACTCCGTGATGGAACACTTTCATTTAAAGAATATTTTTAAAGATCGTACGCGTTATCCGGTAGTTACATTACAGGAAGTTGAGGCTCACCAACCCGACATTATACTTCTCAGCAGTGAACCCTATCCTTTCAAAGAGAAACATATAGAAGTGATTGAAGAGGAGTGCAAGTCTTCAAAAGCAGTGCTTGTAAACGGTGAATGGTTCAGCTGGTATGGTTCCCGGATGCTTAGCTCATTTCAAAAGCTGAAGATGTTCAGGAAGGCAATTAGCTAAATATCAGATCCGTTTTGATTATATACAAACGTTTCATGTAAATCCGTTATCTTGTAATCACGTTAATTTAATTCCCTTGTTTAGTGAGAGTCTTTTTCTTTTTAACAATTATATCTCTTTTGTGGACAGCACCTGCATTTTCTCAGCAGGATCAATCTGAAGTATCATCCATAGATAATATTGATGTGCTTGATTCATATATCCGCGGCATCAATGCTTTTGAAAACGGAGAGTATGAAGAGGCACTGGACCTCTTAACCGCGGCCTATTTGAAAAATCCGGAAAGTCCCGGCGTAAATTTTGCTTTGGCGGACGCTTATCTCGCGCTTAATGACCTGGTAAATGCTGCATATTATGGAAAAATTGCTGTAAGTGAAGAGCCGGAGAATAAGTGGTACCACCTGAAACTGGCAGAAATCTATCGGAAAGCCGGCCAGAATGATGCCACTGTTGAAGCGCTGCAAAGTGCTTTGAAATACCATCCCGGAGAATTGGATATCCTGTTTCGCCTCGCTACGATCTATATAGATTTCGGGCAATTGCTGGAGGCTAATAAAATCTATAACCGAATCCTGAAACAAAGAGGCCCGATTTTTGATATATACCTGCAAAAATTCAGAAATTTCAATGCTCTGCAAATGAGGGATTCTGCCCTGGTTCAGTTACAGGAGATGAGGAAACTGGAACCTGATAATATGGCTACTCTGCATATGATGAGCCAGTTTTATGAAGGGCTTGATGAGAGAGATGCTGCCAAAGAGATACTACTGGAGGCACGTGAACGCAACGCAAGAGACCCGCAAACCCTGATTCTTTTGGCTGACATGTACATAAAGGAAGCGAAATGGGACAGCCTTGCCAATACATTTATCAGTATGATAAGCGATCCGCTGATTGGCCCCAATCAAAAAATGGAATTGGCCCGGTATATCTATCGGGAACACAGTCAGCGGCCAAATGAGTCTGAACTTGAGTTCCAGGCGGAAAGAGTGCTCAACAGTTTCAGTGAATCAGAACCTGATTTCGGTCCAGCACACCTTATGGCTGCCGAATTCCATCTTCAAAAAAATGAAATTGAACCCGCACTCGATAAACTGGAACGGGCTACGGTGGTTATGCCCGAACAACCGGACGCATGGCGTCAGAGAATGCAGCTGCTTTTCACGGAGCAAAGATATGAAGAGGTTATAGCCAATGCGGACAGTGCAAATAAATATGTGCCCGATGATGCATTCATCCAGTTTTTTGCCGGTGCCTCTTATATGCTCAGTGATCAAAATGAAAAAGCAATTGAATGGCTGGAAAATGCAACTCTGTCTCCCGCAAGAAGTAATTTCCGGACAGTTATCTACAGCACACTGGCAGATGCCTATGCCGACCAGGATATGTGGGAAGATGCTGTTGATGCCTATGAAACTGCCCTGCGCCTGGATGCCAATAATCACAATGCCATGAACAATTATGCCTATTTTATGGCAATCCGGGATGAGCGTATCGACTATGCCGAAGAGCTTGCCCTGAAAGCAATTGGTCTTGAACCGGATAATGCGGCGTATCTTGATACGGTGGGATGGATCTTTTACCTGAAGAATGACTATGAAAAGGCGCGTCAATATATTAAAGCCTCCGTTGAAACCGGCGAAGCCAGTGCAGAAGTGTTTGAACATCTTGGAGATGTTTATGATAAACTGGGTGAACCTGAAAAAGCAAAAAAATGGTGGCAGCAAGCTGTTGAAAATGATCCTGAACGTGAATATCTGAAAGAAAGATTGAATCCCTGAAAATTGAATCGATTAAAAACACCCATAACGTTATTTCTTTTTACAGGATTAATTGTCTCCTGCTCAACATCATCGACAATTAATGAAGAGGGTGATTACAGGGAGTCTTCAGTTTCTGCTGATTCACTTTACCGGATGGTTTCTGATTACTCTGATTCACTTTTAAAAATTTCAGGTAAAGGAAGAGCAATCGTAAGTCAAAAAAAAGGCAGTGATCGTGTTACCATTGAATTTCATTCGAACAGGGAGGCAAGTTTACTGAATATTCGATCAGGAGTTGGTATAGAGGGCGGACAGGTACTGGTTAAGGAGGATTCTGTTCTTGTTTACAACAAAGTGGATAAATATGCCAGGAAAGAACCGATCTCAGAAGGAGGCGGAAGCGACATCGGTTCTCTTGCCTCTGTAAATATAATCGAATTGCTTGACTTCACAGTTGAAAAAAATGAGATTACAGACGTTTTGGAAAATGAGAACTTTTATGCAGGCATACTGGGCGGCAAGGGCCGGTTTTTTCTTGAGAAGGAGACAGGCTTGGTCCGGGAAGTTCTCTGGCGCCAGGATTCACCATATCGCCAAATAATTTATGAAGGATATGCAAATCTGAATGGGTTTGAACTTCCAAGAAAAATTACCATTTTTAGTGCTGATGGAAACTCAAAGGTTCTGTTTTTAGTTCAGAACCTGAACGTCAACACGGAATTGCCCGAGCTTACAATAGATCTCCCTGAAAACATACCTGTTACAAAAATATGAAACGGCGTTTGTTGTTGTCAATATTATTTTTGTTGCTGCTATCCGTCGATTGGATAGCGGCACAAAGCACATACGACCAAAGGCGTGCTGAAATAATAGAGCGCCAACAGAATGCCCGCCAGCAGATTCAAACCTTAAACAGCCAGATTCGGGAGTACAACGAAAGGCTCTCATACGCAAGCGAACGGTTTGATCAGCAGTACAAACAATACAGGGAACTGACCCGGTTGATTGTTCTTCAGCAGCAGAAGCTGAACTCTATGAGAGAAGAGCAGCGTCAGATTACGAGAGAAATCAACCTTATTGAAGAGAACATTGAAGAACTCAGACTGCGACTCTCCGATTTGATTGAGCAGTATAAAGAGACTCTGACCTATATTTATAAATATGGCCGTACAACGGAACTTGCACTGCTGCTTACATCTTCATCAATGAACCAGTTGCTGGTAAGGTCTTTTTACCTGTCAAAGTTTGATGATTACAGGCAGGCCCAGGCAAACGAAATTAAATCTGCCCAGGCGGAACTTGAAAACACCAGGAAAGATCTTAAACTGACACAAGAGCGTAACCGGCAAGCTGTTGAATCGATACAGGTTGAAATGGAGAACCTGGCTGAAAAAGAGAAGCAGCAAAAGAGAAATATTGAATTGCTGCGCAGAGACAGGAACAATATCCGAAACCAGCTCTCTATCGTTGAACAGCAGGCAGAAGAGCTGAATAGTACATTGAATAAGCTTATTGAAGAAGAAGACAGAATACGGAAAGCGGCCGGAACTGGAAGCGTTGGTTCTGTAAGAACACGTGCAGTTGTTAATGAAAGCGAACTGGCGGCTTTTGAAGCAGAATTTTCAAGTAAGAAAGGATCACTTCCATGGCCTGTTGAGAACGGAACGGTTACGGAGCGCTTCGGGATCCGGACACACCCTGTTTTTGCTACAAAGACGAATAATCCCGGAATTGATATTGCAGTACCCTCAAGATCTTCCGTCCAAATTGTAAGCGACGGGTATGTATACGGAATTGAACCTCTGAAAGGCTATGGCACAGTTGTTTTTATTAATCACGGAAACTATAATACAGCCTACGGGAATTTAAGCGAAGTGTTTGTAAGAAAGAACCAGGTGCTGAAACAGGGAGATGTTATAGGTCTTTCCGGCGCTGAAAACTCAATCAAGGGTGAAGTTCTGTTTTTTCTAATCAGGGAAGGGCGCGAAAATGTTGATCCGGTTCAATGGCTGGAAAATTCTGTTCCCTAATCTATGTATGTCATCTATGAAATCTAATACGCACGGCAGCCGGAAAGACCGGTTTTCTGAATATATTTTCGATTTACAGAACCAGATATGCAGTGAATTGGAAAAAGCCGATGGAGAAGCTTCTTTCCGTGAAGATAACTGGGATCGTGATGGCGGAGGCGGAGGAGTAACACGGGTTATTGAGAAAGGCAAGGTGTTTGAAAAGGGGGGAGTAAACGTATCGGCTGTTTATGGAGAACTCCCTGTGCCCGTTAAAAAACATTTTGATGTCGATTACGGATGGTTCTGGGCAGGAGGAATTTCACTTGTCATTCATCCGTTGAGCCCGCTTGTTCCAACTGTCCATGCAAATTTCAGGTACTTTGAACTTTATGAAAATGAAAACCGGATTGAGCCTGCAGATGCCTGGTTTGGCGGAGGCATTGATTTAACCCCCTATTACCTGTTCGAAGATGATATTATTCACTTTCATAAAACCCTGAAAAATGTCTGTGACCGGCACAATGAAAACTACTATTCTCTTTTTAAAAAGCAGTGCGACGAATATTTTTACAATGCTCACAGGGATGAAGCCAGGGGGGTGGGGGGACTCTTTTTTGACTACCTGCGAAACGGGGTGCACAATACGTCTATTGAAGAATGGTATCAATTTGTAACAGACTGCGGGACAATTTTTACTGACAGTTATCTCCCGGTTGTGAACCGCAGGAAGACACTAAACTGGGATGAATCACAGCGCTACTGGCAGGAAATCAGGCGCGGGCGATACGTTGAGTTTAACCTTATTCATGACCGCGGTACCCTGTTTGGTTTAAAAACAAAAGGCAGGATTGAATCAATTTTTATGAGTTTGCCGCCAAGGGTTCGCTGGGATTATGATTATTTACCTCAGCCTGGAAGTGAAGAGGCCAGACTGTTAAACGTCATGAAAAATCCCCGGGAATGGATTTAGCAGAACGGATGCATGTACAGATTCAGAATTCACTTTGGAATGTAATATATTGATTGCTATATGAACGAATTGAGTGACTACTGCATTTTTATTGAATGAACAAAAACTAACAAATAAGCAAAGGAACTAATCATTATGAAACGAACAGCAAGAGCAACCTGGAAAGGATCCGGAATGGAAGGATCAGGTACACTGGACACCCAAAGCGGGGTGTTAAAGAAACATCCTTATTCTGTAAAAACACGTTTTGAAAATGAAGATGGAAAAATGGGCACAAATCCCGAAGAGCTGATTGCTGCAGCCCATGCCGGATGTTTTGCAATGGCTTTGAGTGTTGAGCTTGGAAAAGAAGGATTTACACCTGAGTCACTTAATGCAGAGGCGGTTTTGTCTCTTGATAAGGTTGATGAAGGTTGGTCAATAACCAAAATAGTACTGAACCTGGATGCACAAGTGCCGGAAATTTCAGAAGAGCAGTTTCACGATATAGCAAACGGAGCTAAAAAAGGCTGCCCGGTTTCAAAAGTTTTAAATTGTGAAATAGAACTTAATTATACCTTGAATTAGGAATCTTCATTAAATGTCATGAAGATTTGATCAACACCTGTTTTTATGCAATGGTATCTGCCTATTACGGTGCTTCCCGGAATTGCATTGATTATTCTTTCAACTACAAATCTTTGGGTAAGCTTGTCTGAAGAGATTGAACGTCTCGAAAGCATCTACAAGGATGAAATGAAAGGGATTATCAACAGGAAAATAAGGCAGTTATCATTGCTTAATATTGCAATGATGCTGGAGTATTTATCAGCCCTGCTTATGGTATTTGCGGGAATGGTAAGTGGCTGGATTCAGATACTTGCCAGTGAAAACACTGCTGAGAAGTGGACGATCTGGCTAACCATTGTAAGCGTGGTAGCACTTAGTATCGCGCTGGTTCTGCTTGTTAACTACTCAATAAAAGCTCTGGCAATTCGAAGGGAACAGTTTGAAGTCGCTTGTAAATAGCAAAACAGGAACGCGGAAGAGAAGAAATTTTCTATATAAAAAATTAATTCTCTTCTTCCTCTTCATTTTCATTTTGAGGAATAGCAGGTGTGGTCTCAGACGGAAGATTGAAATCTTGCTCAACAGGCTCTGGTAGTCCTGATTGCTGAACTGCACTTGATGCCTGTTCTCCTTTATCAATTGCAAAGTTTGCAAGCACACAAAGTACAAGTAATGCACCAGCCAGAATTGAAGTTGTTTTGGAAAGAAGATCAGCAGTTCTTCGCGCACCCATGGCTGAACCGCCCGCCATGCCGGCTGCAAGTCCACCAGACAATCCCTCGCGCTGACCAGGCTGTAGTAATATCACTAAAATCAAAAGAATTGAGATTAGAACGATAAGAGAAATAATAATTCCGTATAACATGCTGTTTTCTGATTGTTTTTTTCAAGAACTTTAAAAATATCCAAATTTTGATCCTAAACCAAGTATCGATTTATGGTTTATTTTAAATAACGACCAAAATGTACAAATATTTAGTTAAATGACTGATGTTTAAAATTACCCAGCTCCAGGAGGAGTATCAGAAACTACTGCTTGAGTCTCCTGCATACTACACTCAAATTATTGAGTCTGTAATCATTATTGCAGTCATATTGTTAATAAGATGGGTTGTGTTACGTATTGTAAGCAAACGTGTTGACGATCCCGGTTCCCGTTATGCGTGGCGGAAAAATATTGGTTATGCAGTTACTTTTATCGGATTTTTGCTGGTTGGACGTGTTTGGTTTGAGGGCATGGGATCACTTGCTACATTTCTGGGCCTGCTGTCGGCCGGTTTGGCAATAGCACTCAGAGACCCTGTAGTTGATATGGCAGCCTGGATTTTTATCATGTGGCGCAAGCCATTTGATGTTGGCGACCGGGTTGAGGTAGGAACGATTAAGGGAGATGTAATTGATGTGAGACTTTTTAAATTTTCAGTCCTTGAAATCGGCAACTGGGTTCATGCAGATCAAAGCACAGGACGCGTTATCCATATCCCGAATCATCTTATATTCCGGGATTCAATAGCCAATTATACAAGTGATTTTGACTTTATCTGGCATGAGATTGAAGTTGTTGTCACTTTTGAAAGCAACTGGCGCAAATCGAAAGAACTTCTTGAGCAAATATGCAATGATCATCTGGAAGATTTTGTAAAAGATGCCGAAGAGCAAGTTCGAAGGGCATCCAGATCATACCTGATCCGGTATAATTATCTGACACCGATTGTCTATACCGAAGTTGTCGGGATAGGTGTTAAACTTACCCTGAGATACCTGTCGCATGCGAGAAAAAGAAGAAGCACATCTCAGACTTTATGGGAGGATATTCTTGATACCTTTGCAAAACATGAAGATATCGACTTTGCTTACGATACAATCCGTATCTATCAAAACCAGATTGAGGGTAAAGAAAAGTTAAAGCCGGATAGTGGCCCGAAGAATACGTAATATCAGCTCTTCAATTTGCTTTTTTGTAAGTAGAATGACAACCCGGTATAATAAAAAGGATAATAGAGTGAACCATACGATATCCACAATGGTGTGTTATCAAGCCAGATAAGCATTGCAATGATCATTGCCGAATATGGTATGGAAAGCAAGAGGGTCGTTTTCTTCATTACCGGGGTGCGACTCGGGTAGATAAGTTTTACAGGTGCAAGAACCAGTAAGGCAAAGAGCAGAAGAATAGAAGATGAAACCCAGGTCCCGGTATCAAATACATAGAGATATAAAATTAAAAGATTCCAGTAAGAGGGGAATCCGCGGAAAAAGTTATCCTCTGTTTTAGCTTGGGAATGACTAAATCCGAAAAGACTCACTAAAACCACGATCGAACAGATGATAAATGGTATATTTAAAAAAACATAGCCCCATACCATAGGAATGAATACCCAGGTAAGATAATCGACAAGATTATCAAGCAGTGCACCGTCAATATGGGGTGTGTGCCGGGTAACATTTGCCTTTCTTGCAAGCGTACCATCGATTGAATCTATAGCCGCAGCAAGTGCCAGCAGCCAGAGAGAATAGGCCGCCTCTCCCTTAAATATCATAAGCATTGCCCATAAGCCGAGAATAACACCGGAAGCAGTAAGCAGGTGAACCGATAAGGCAAAGAGTTTATGTTTCATAGTGCAGTTATCTGCCGGAGCCTCCCGGATTTAACTGAATAGCGGTGAAATTATTGAGTCGGTATGAGAGTGGCACTGATAACTTCATTTTGCCTCGTTCTGATATTTTGCATCATTTTATCGGAGGGTTCAGCATCGAGCTGAATTGTACAGCAAGCCGTTTTTTTACCCTCAAAGATAACGTTTTCCAGTTCCTGTGCATTGATGTCGGCCTCTTTCAGATCATTCATAACATTTGCTATCACTCCCGGTTTATCGAAATGGCGAACCACAAGCTGCCACGGAGCATCAGTGTGTTCACACCGGTTGAGCCAGTTTCTGACCTTTCCCGTTTCAACATAACCGCGTACAATATCTACAGCGTCAGCAGCAACTGCCAGTTGAGCCTGTTGTGTGCTTGCACCGATATGATGCGTGATATATACATTACTCAAACCCTGAAAACGGCTTACAAATGACCCATGTTTATATTCCGGTTCTTCACTGAATACATCAAGCCCGGCCTTGATACGGCCAGAACTGAGTTCATCAAAAAGTGCATTTTCATCTACAACGCCCGCACGGGCAGTGTTGATGAAATGAGCCCCCTCTTTAAGATTGCTCAGAACTCTTTTAGATATGATTTTTTCGGTATCCGGTGTCATGGCCAGGTGAACTGTCAGAATATCGCATTCGGAAGCTGCTTTTTCGACACTTTCTGCATACACGATGCCCATCTCATTTGCCAGGGCCGGGGTCAGTGAGCGAGACCAGGCCACTACAGGCATCCCAAATGCTTTTGCCCGTTTGATCACCTCTTTGCCGATTTGACCGGTTCCAATCATTCCGAGTGTCTTTCCAAAAAGACCTTCCGCTTTGCTGTAAATTGCTTTGTTCCAATTTCCCTCCCGGAAATCGGAGACATTATCAGCCAGGTAACGATCAAGAGCCAGAATCAAACCCATTGTCAGTTCCGCTACTGCAATTGAGTTTTGACCCGGACAGTTAGCTACATAAATTCCCATGCTGCTTGCCGCTTCCATGTCGATATTATTCACACCTGCGCCCGCCCTGATGATCAGGCTGAGCCGGGGACTGCCTTCAATGCACTTTTTGCTTACAACTGTTGAGCGAACAATGAGAACCTGAGCATTTTCTAATCCATCATCGAGATCCGATGAAGTAGCCCCGGGATTTGAATCAACCGAAACGCCAAGTAAATTTAATTGATCAACGGCTTCCTTCGGGAGTTTATCGGCAATGTATACAGTCATGAAGATACCTCGTTCGATATTTTATTAAATATATCATTTGATTTACCAGTGCTATTTGTAAGGTAATTAAAGTGATGGATTAGAGGAAACTGAATCATCAATTAAAGAGTTAAATCTCATTAAGCAAATAATTTACCGGTTTGAATCCGGGTTCGTGAAATCAGATTGTTATATATTTGAATAAAGGAACTTAAACAGGTCCGTTTCATTCAAAACAACACAGAAATTAAATTCCCCGCTGATTTATGAGTAAAATATTTTCAATTTTGGTATTGTTGCTGTTATTCAACAGCACCATAACGATTGCACAGCCGTATGAACTCGTAGTATACAATGCTGAAAATCTTTTCGATGCAGACGGATATTCGGTTTTCAATGATTATAAACCTGTTGATGAAGAGGGAAATAGTCAGTATACGCCGGTCCATGTACTTACAAAGATAGAAAATGTTATAGAGGTGATGAGTAAGTACGGTGAGGGAAATGGACCCGAGGTAATTCTGTTTTCAGAAATTGAAAGTGATCACACGCCATTGCCCGGTGGTGACATGTATGATCACGCGAGTGTCCTTAACCGCTATAGTGACTTAACCCTTCAGGAGATGCTTACCGATCGCTTTAACAGTGAAATTGCAGACCTTCCCTCTGAGATATTACTTCTCAAGGGATTTGAAGACCGGGGACTGACAGGTTACGATGTTGCGGTTGGCTATGAGCGTGACGAAGAGTTTATCCCTCAGCACGTTCAGAAAAATGTCGTTTTTTCCCGGCTTCCGGTTTTACATGAAAAAACAAAATCACACCCAACTCAAAGGGCAAGACCAATTCTTGAAGTTTGGCTTGATGTTGAGGGTTATGAACTTGTGGTCTTCGCCAATCATTGGAAATCGGGAGCTTCAAGCTCTGAAATGGAAGAGATCAGGCTTCAGAATGCGGAAGTTTTAAAAGGACGGCTTGATGAATTACGCTCGGAAAATCCGCACCTGGATTTTGTTGTTGGCGGCGACTTTAACAGCGATTACAATCAGTCGTACAGGTATGACTACATGAATAGGACAGCAGTTAATGATGTACTGAAATCATCGGGAAATGAACGTAAAGTTCAACAGGGAGATACAGATGCCGTCTACAATTTATGGTATGAGTACGACCTGTCGAATCGCGGGTCAGATACCTACCGGGGCAAATGGGGCACACTCATGCAGATCATGATCGGGCCGGGGCTGTATGATTTTCATGGGATACAGTATGCAGATAATTCTTTTGATGTTGGCAGGTTTCCCGGCATGAATGTGTACGAAAACAGCAATATGCCGAAACGTTGGTACTTTTTTGGTGAGGGCGGCGGATACTCCGATCATCTGCCGGTCAGTATGGAATTTACAATTACCGGTGAGGATAATCCCGATAAAAAGATCACCCTTGAAAATCCGGGAGTCAATGATGATGCAGAGTGGAATCCGATTCCTGTGACTGTATCCATACCCCATAAATCAGAATTGGTGATGCCGGATGAATACAAAAACAGTGAGATCAGAACACCCGGATACTTCAGTAATTTATTTTATGTGACCTCGAAAATTACCGATGAAACGGAAGTGCTGGTTAATGGTGAAAACTACGGACTTTATTCCCCTGTTTTTAATGTGAGAGACCGTTTTTCGGATATTGCCGGAAGCGATGAGGAGGTTACCTTTATAGGGCGTCTTAATATGTTCAGGGGCAACTGGCAGTTTGTTATAGAAGATACTTCTTATGTTAATCCGGAATTCCCCTGACTTCTCTCTTCTAAAGGTTTGCTCTTTATAAAGATTTCAGAAAATGCGGGGGTACCTTAATCAGGCACTGTTCTATCATTATTAAAATGAAACTACGTTAATATCAAGTTGCCGAATAGAACCAATTCTGCAATTCGCTGTATAAAACCGCGGATTGATTTCAAAAATGGAAGTGAAATACCAGTTGCAGCTATAAGAAGGATGTATGCTGAAGTCAGATAAAAGGGCTCAAGTAAAAGCGAGTTTTTTGACAGAATGATAAGTGAGGCTGCACCTCCAAGGTATTGAACTGCGCCTCCTGCATTATGAATTTGCTGACGCATGCTTCCCCACATCGGTGATCCGGGATCTGCCGGGGAAAAAGCGGCAATGAGATAGCCGGTGCCAACTGATCCGGCGAGAAGCGCGTAAGGTGTAAATCTATTTTCTGTAATCCAGGTTATCAGCGCAATGGCAATTAAACCGACAGCGGTTGGCAGAAAAACTCCATAATTAACTTTCAACTTATGGGGTGCATCCATTTGACCAAGCTCACTGATGGTGTGCCGTATATGTGAATAACCAGAGGTCTTTTTCCCAAAATAGTAAACTGAAATGATCAGACCTGTAAAAATGAACAGCGAAAAAGATGAAGATAACCACATAAAATTTTAAAATGGCTGATTCAGAGGTAAATAATAAATAATCTATATTAATACAATAAATACATAATAATTAATTTCACATATATATTACTTATACATTAATGATCTATAGTGAAATAAATTTGTTCTGCATAGAGTAAACATCATATATTGGAAATAGTTACTTAAAAAATCAAAGCCTTTCTCAGCAGTTCTATAGCTCATCCTTAATTCAATCCGGCACCGCATTCTATTCTTCGGGGTCAACTTTTCCGATATGATTCGCAGGGTTACCGGCATACCACGGATATCTTTCTTCATCCACGATTACAGTGTGTCCCGGCAAAATGGCTTTATTTCATTTGAACAGGTGCTTTGAAATCCACAGGTTGATGATCTTTAAAATTCAAAGTTACTTCAACAGTGTCGCCCTCACTGATTGTTTGTTCCAGCTGCATCAGCATGATGTGAAAGCTTCCGGGCTGAAAGCGTACAGTTGATTGCGCAGGGAGAGCAAGTTCTTCGATATATCGCATTCCCATCATTCCCTCTTCCCGTTCATAGGTTTCATGTATTTCAGAAATTTGTGCAATTTCAGATTTCACGGATGTTATTGTGTCGGTCTCTGTGTAGCCGTTTGAGATTAAAAAATAGACAGCGCTGTTTCCATCCACACTGCCGGGTCTTGCCCAGGCATCGGATATTTGAATTTCATTCTGTGGTATAATCTCGGCAGCGCCGGATTGAGGTTCGTTTTTGCTGCAGGAAATCATCTGCAAGAGAATTGAAAGGGTTAACAGAGAGCAGAGGTTCAATTTTTTCATATTTTTATGTAAACTGATGTTCGTTATCTTTTTTCCAGGTATTCATGATCATCGATCAGTTGTTCATCGAATCGATGTTTTTTTCTTCAAAGGAGTTTGTTCAAATCTTCAATGACAATTACCGGCTTGGTCATGCTTCCTCCGTAATCCATTATTTGTTGTGCACTTTCATTTAAGAGCAGAATTTTATCGGAGTGATTGATAAAATAGAGCTCTTCCCCGTTTTCAAGTTCTTTTGTGTAAGATATCTGTTTTCGTACACCCACCCGGTCCATAAAGCTTTCAATAACATCCGGATTACCGGTCAAAAAGTGAAACGGCGGACGGTTCATGTCAAACGCTTCTGCATAGTTTTTCAATACACCGGGAGTATCTCTTTCGGGGTCGAACGTGACAGCAACAAATTGAACATTTTCCGGATCTTCCATCCCGTCGTGGATGTTCTTTAAATTTGCAGTTATAAATGAGCAGATATCCGGGCAATTGGTATAGATAAATCCCATTACCACCGGTGAACCCTTCAGATCGTCGGGAAAAATGATTTGATTGCCATTTTGATCAGTCAGCTCAAATTGCACATCATTAAAATCATCCTGGACTTCAGGTCCGCATGATGATAGAAAAAGTACAAAGAACAGACATGAAAAAAGAACTGATTTTACATACATGAATCTTCAATTTTATGATTGCACTCTTTAAATTCAAACTCGAGTGTTGAGTGTGAGATCGAGAATTTTTTATTTAACAACTCTTTAATTTCTGCTTTTATGGTTTCGAGTTCATCTGTTTCTGAGCGATCGATCTTCACATGGCATTCCAGGAGACGATTTTTTTCATCAAGATTCCAGACATGGATATGATGTACGTCAAGAACATGTGTGACAGACTCGATTGATTCTTTGATTTCAGCAATGTCAATATCTGACGGGGTAGATTCCATCAGGATGTCGATTGTTTCTCTCAGCAGGTAAAAACTTTGATACAAAATGTATCCTGCTATCAGGAGAGTAATAATGGTATCAACGATTGAAAGTTCATAAAGCCAGACAAGCAGGCCGCCGATAATGACAGAAACGGAACTTATTGCATCCCAGAAAATGTGAACATAAGCACTTTTAATGTTGATATTGTTTTTGGAGTCACGGTGTAAAAGAAGTGCTGTAATCACATTGCCGATGAGCCCGACCAGTGCTACCCACAGCATGATTCCGCCATCAATAACCTGCGGATCAAAAAATCGCTCAATTCCTTCTTTAATCAGGAAAAAAGCAATGATAACCAAGGCTACCAGGTTTATAAAAGCCGCAATGATTTCCGCCCGTTTATATCCAAACGTTTTTTGAGCATCAGGGGATTTTTTTGAGATTTTCCGGGCAACGAGTGAAATACCGAGTGAAGCCGTATCACTCAGGTTGTGAAGTGCATCAGAGAGAAGAGCCAGGCTGTTGGAAAGTATCCCGCCAACAACTTCAGCAATGGTGATGGCGAGGTTTAGAAATATTGAGATCCATAACCGGCCTTCGGTGGTGGGTCCGTGTTTATGTAAGTGTTTGTGACTCATAGTTGATTATAACCGGGCAAGGGAATCAATCCGGTGCCGGAATATTGCTTAAAATAAGTGCTGAGACTGTCCATAAAGTATAACTGACCGCTGCTTAGCTTAAAATATTCAGCTTAATTTTAAATATATGTAGTATAAGTTCTTCGTGTTACTTTGAGTCCTCATGTCCTCGTGGCAAAAACCAGCAGTTTATTGCCAGGAGGACACAAAACCTCACCTAAGCACACTTTTAATTAGTAAGGCATAGACAAATCAAATACATCTTTTTGGATAGCCTCCTTAGCCTTGTATCGTTATAATTTAACACGATTCAATGAAGAAAAGGTGAATCATTCGGAAGGAACAGGTTCTGCTTTCAGGTATCGGTTTTCGTACTCTTTGATCATCTGTTTCATAAACAGTTCAGCGGAGGTGCCGGCAAAGTCTGCCAGAAGGCTTCTGTCCATACGGTCATCTACCTCAAAAGTTACTGCATCTACACCAAAAGTATTCCATGTCCAGTTTTTGGCAATGGGCGAGCTGGTATCAAAAGGCTCAATATTGATCCGGATGTCGTCGAAGGCTTCTGTAATTGAATCATACCAATGGTATGTAAAATGTTGTGGAAATGTGCTGATATCGCGGTTAATCGGGTAGAAAATATTTTCATCTGTTGAATGAAAATCAATTGCATAGAATACTTCCCTGTCGTTTCTCTCATTTAAAGGCAGTAGTGCATTTCGTATGGCTTCTGTTTCAGGCTGGTTGAAATCCTGCCAGTCTCGGTTCAGATCCACCCCCGCTGCATTGTGCCGCCAGTGTCCGTTATCGGTACCATCGGGATTTATCAACGGGAATGCCCAGACATCGAAATATTCGCGAAACCGCTTTGCTGTTTTAGAATCTCCGGCAACAGCCTCGATAAAATGGAGACCTACAAGATAGCCCGGTACTTCAGGTGGATGCTGGCGTCCATAGATAATCACAACTCCGCGTGTATTATGAGTGCTTTTACCATTGATATTAACCTGTTTAATCGGCCGGTTTTGATGAGAATAGCCGATCGTTCTGCTGTTCACAAACGATTTAAATTTGAGTTTTGATAACCATTCCTGAAAATCGGAAGTGGTCTCAATTTCCTGCGCAGATACCCAGATAGTATCGGGATTTACACTCAATGTGAGATGCCCGGTTTCAGTTAACGTATCTACAGAAAATGAAGAGGAGTCAATTGTGCTCCAGCTTTCTCCGCCGTCATAGCTCAGTTTTGGAATATAACGCTGCCTGTTTTCAGGGTAGTTTAATTCGATTTCAATTTCAGCCGGATTGTCGGCCCACACTTTAAACCCGTACCAGGGACTATTATTAATGGGAGAGTTTTCAGGTTCTATAATCACACGATAATGATTTTTCCCGATACGGTACGAATCGCTGACCCGGGCTGCGGTGAATTCATTGCTGATCCAGACTCCGTCTGATAAAAATCCGAATGTCCGTTTGTGCTGTGGAATTATCACTTTATCTGTTGTTATATTTCCTCCTTCCGGATCGTAAGAAAAACCTGTAAACTCCTGCGTTTTGCAAGCTGATAAAAGAATACCAAATAAAAGAACAACGCATAAAAACTGAGTTATTTTCATCTGTATGTGAATAATTTTGTAGATTTTAATTTCATTAAATGTATATCAGGATCAGAAAAATTACGTTCCATTAAGAATATTTACATGCATACCAAACAGCTCAAGCACGCCCGGAAGTTATTATCTATCAAGATGAAAGGAAACTGAACACGAAATGATTTTAACGTATTTTAAGATATAATGAGTTTATTTTTCAAATCAAAATTATCAATCAGGTGAATAAAACTGCCCTTCGGGATAAAAGCTGCGTTTTCACCGGTTCAATTTCCTGTTCCATACTTGTTTTAGTTTCACTTTTCACTTTTTCTGGCACTTTATCTGCCCAGGACAATGAAGAAAAAGAAATCATCTGGAAGGTCGATATAAAAGGAAACGACACGTTTGCCAATATGTTTCTTTTTAATATCATAGCTGCAGACGAACCCAGTTTTTTCCAAAAATTATTGGGCAAAACTGGTGAATATGAACTTATTGAAACAGAACTGCGACGTGATGCAATACGGATTGAAAGGTATTACCAGAGACGTGGATTTTCAAATGTTTCCGTTAATTATGAAATAGAAGATTTGGGTAGGGATGGGAAAAAGAGAGTTGTTTTTAACGTTCAGGAGGGCACCCCCATTCGCATAAGTTCATTAAATCTTATTATAGAAGCTGAAGAGAAGGAGAGAACATATATTCGCAACTCACGACCGTACCAGAGAGCTCTCAAGGAGCATGAATTCCAGGAAGGCAGAAGATACCAGGTTATCAGGACACCTGACGTTGAAGGCAAATTTACGGATGTGATTCAAAACCTGGGATTTGCCTATGCGAATGTGAGTGTTGAAGCTGAAGTGGATTCTGCAGCACTCACTGCAGATGTTACAATTCGTAACACCCCCGGTCCTAAAACATATGTGGATGATTTTATTGTGGAAGCAGATTTGAGTGTGCCTGAGAAAATTTTAAACCGTGAAACAGGGATAGAAAAGGGAAGTTTATATAGCGCTAAAGATGTTCAGGAAGCGCAAAGACAGATTTTTAATCACCATCTGTTCCGTTTTGCAACAATCAGTATTCCTGAACAACCCAGAGATTCGTCGCTAACCATGCTGATTCGCGCGCGTGAGAATTTGCCGAGATCTTTTGAAGCCTCTTTAGGTGTCGGGCGAGAAGAAATTGTAAGAGGGCAGCTGTCATGGCAGCACCGCAATATTACAGGAAGCGGTCACCGGTTCAGTGCTTCATCAAGAGGATCTTTTATTGAACAGCGTCTTAATGCCGACTACCTGATACCGTATGTCTTCAATACCAAGAGCAGTTTCGTAACTTCCCTGTTTGGCCAGCGCAGACTTGAACCATCTTTTGAACTGCTCAGAACAGGTATCACGAACAGTTTAATTTATCAGCCCCGCAGAAACCTTACCGGTTCGTTCTCTTATGAGTTTTCTATTAACAAAGAACTTTCCCGAAGAGACAACAGGACAGCGCTTCCCGATACGGTTTTAAATTTTGATGTGTCATCCCTCTCTTTTTCAGGGTTTTACAGCGAAGGGTTTTCCCGCGAACAGCGAGGCTGGGTTGTACAGCCTGCTATTGAAATTTCAGGCACGTTCAGAGAGTCTACATTTCGATTTCAAAAATTCTCGCTTGACGTACGACGTTTTACGGAGCTGACAAATTCTACTGTTCTCGCCACAAGATTAAGCGGAGGTACTATCTTTTTTGCCGATAACGACAGTCTACCATCCGCTATACGCTTTTTTACAGGTGGTACAAATTCGGTTCGTGGATGGTCGCGGCAGGACTTGGGGCCCAAAGTGGCTACATTTAATGAAGATGGTACTTTTGATGAATTTATAACGATTGGAGGAAGAATTCTGTTTAATTTTAACGTGGAGTTCAGACAACAAATCAACTCATTTATCGAAGGATTTGGTATAGCTGCTTTTCTTGACGGTGGACAGGTTTGGCGCAGTTTTAACAGGTTTAATGAAAGATCTGTTCAATTCGGAACGGGCGGAGGATTTCGATATCAATCACCGATCGGACCAGTCAGAATAGATCTTGGTTATAAAGTAAATCCAACGGATGAAGATCTTGACATTTTTGAAGAGCGGGATTTTGGAAACATCTGGAATAAAATAAATATACATTTTAGCATCGGTCAGGCATTTTAAACCGAACCGCAGAAGAGAAAAATGGAAGAAACAAAATCACATAAAAAAAACCGGTTCATAAAGCCTCTTATCATCGTGGCATCGGTTGTTCTTCTTCTAACAGCGATCAGGCTGGTGCTAAAAAGTGACTGGCTTCTTGAGTATGTTCGAACCGTTGCAGAGAATGAAGTTTCAGCACAGTTAAATGGAACCGTTTCAATAGATGAGCTAAATGGAGACCTCTTGAGCGGTTTAACTTTGATTAATGCCGATATATTGGATCAGAGAGAGAATCGTTTGATTCATGCAGATACAATACATGTTGGTTATAATATTTTTTCTCTGTTAAAAACCCCGTTAATGATCGATGGAATTGTTATATCCGGTTTAACTATCAATGCAAACCAGGAAGATGATGGAGAGTGGAACCTGTTAAATCTCTTGCCTGAAGAAGAGGATGAGGGGGCTGAAAGTACTCCTCTTTACTGGTTCGTTGATTTTTTAAGGATAAAAAATTCAGAATTATCAGTACGTTCCGGGGAACTGCCCGACGGACAGGTAAATATTGAGGAGTTTGAACTGGTTTCTTCCGTTGGGTTTATAGAAACCGGGTGGCTTGCAGTAATTGATGAACTGAGTTTAAACATTCTTCAGGAAAGATTGAGTGATCCGGTTGAAATTCAGGCAAGCGGCTCCGGCGACGAGGTGAAAATCAATCTTGAGCAACTACTCATCGCAACCGGAAGAAGCTTTTTTAATGCATCCGGTGTGTATGAAACCGACACAATAGTAGATGGGAAGGCCGATGCCAAACCGATTTCATGGAAAGATCTCAGTCTGTATACCGAAGACATTCCGGTTCAGCAGGATTTAAATATTTCACTTACAATTAGCGGACAATTACCGGAACTCAATCTTGAGATGGAAGCCGGTGCAGAGGGTCTGGAAAATCTGGTAATAAAAGGTGTGTTTTATACAGGTGAAGAACCCGGGCTGAACAGCCTGCAAATTGATGCAACTAACATAAACGGGGCACTTTTTACAGGAGCAGATGATCTGCCCAAAATTAAGGAAGCCGGGTACTCGGGATCGGGCTTTATTTCATTTTATCAGCCGGATAGCTCTGAATGGATAAGCAATCTGGAAATCAATCAAATTGAACAAAATGAGTTGACAATTGACAGGCTGACTGCAAGTCTGAACTTCACTGACCGTCAGTTATCTGTAGAATCAGAGATGGTTCGGGAAAATCAATCTGTTACTATGGAATTTTTAGCTGACCAGGTAACTTCCGACCTGCCGGACTGGTCTGCCACCATAACTGCCGATGAAATTTCGCCTTCAGCCTGGGTATCCGGCTTGCAGGTTGAAGCTCTTTTGAATGCAAGACTGGAGGCAAACGGAAAAGGGTTTTCACCTTCTGAACAGCCCATAGAGTTTAGTGTCAATCTTTCTGAAAGCATTGTGAACGGCCAGGCATTTGAAGAGGCATCGGTTGAAGGGACGCTTACAGAGGATCAGATCAAATCGTTTTTCTCAGGCAGGATTGACCGATCAACTTTGTCAGCTGATATTGATATATCAAACTGGCAGGAAGCACCATCTTATGTTTTTTCCGTATCCGTCTCGGAACTGAATTTTTCAGAAATAAAAGGGTTTAGTGATTTTACCACCTACATAAATGCAACTGCCGAAGGAGAAGGCGAATATTTTGATTTCGAATCCATGAATCTGCAGATGTCAGCACATATGGATTCAAGTATCATCAACGGTGAAGCTGTAGATACACTGTTCATCAATGCTTCTCTGAATAGAGGGGTTTTGAATGTCGATGATATGATATTGGAAAGCCCTATAGCAGACGGGACTTTCACAGCACGTCAAGATCTGTTTGATCTTCAGGATCTGAATAACGAACTGGATTTTAAACTTGATATTAAAAATCCCCAGCCTCTTGCACCACTTTTCGATGCAAAAGAATTAAACGGAGAGGGTAATTTTTCGGGAAAACTGGCTATTATTGAAAACGGGGTATCACAGATCGACAGTAACCTGGAGCTTGCAGAGTTCAGTTACGACTCACTGCTGACTGTTGACCGTATAACAAATTCAGCCAGGGTTACTCTTTATGAAAAACCCGATATAGGGATAAATTTGAGTATGGAGCAACCGGTCGTAAATGGATTTTCAATCCAGGATTTTGAACTGAGTACAAATTTTATGATCACCGACAGTCTCATATCCGGTACAATGAATTCAAATGTAGTCAACGATACGGAAAGCTCACTTCACCAGGAAGGTTCATTTCGCATTCAGGGAAATAATGCGGAACTGATCAATGATCAGCTGACTTTTGAGACTCCGCTGAGAACTTTATCGCTTCAGTATCCTTTCAGAATCCAATACAGAGACAAGGTTTTGAGTACAGATACACTTCTTCTTACAACAGAAGAAGATGATGCTTTTATCAGGTTTGACATAGCAGGGATCGACTCGTTAAACCAGGAATTGAATCTGGAGGCTTCAAAGCTGAATATTGGAGTTTTACAGAGAACGCTGACTGATCAGTCTATGGCAGAAGGCTTTTTATCGGGAAGATTCCATTTGAAAAACAGTCCGGATTCTTTAAATCTGGTGGCTTCAGGTAAAGTGAGCAGTTTTGAAATGCACGATGGTGAAATAGATTCAATTGTAGTGGATGCAAAGGTTCAGGATGAATGGCTGAATGGCACAATTGGCGGATGGAACGGCGAAAACACAATAATTCAGGGTGCAATCAGGGTCCCATATCTTCCAGGTGATCCCCTCACTTTTGATGAACAGTTTTTTGACAGAAACATTGACGGTCGTTTTCAGGTAAACCCAACCAGCATAAGTTACTTTCTCTCATTTTTAGAGGATGTCAGTTATGAGCAAACAGACGGCCTGTTTTCTTTTGAGGGCCTGGTATCCGGAACCGCAGGAAACCCGGAGTTTACCGGGTCAATTCTGACAACTGAGGGTACACTGTCGGGAATTCCGATTGATTCAGTTGATGTAGAACTGGTCTATTTGCATGAAGATGATGCCATAGATTTTGAGGGGCACATCATATCAATGAAAACGGAGGTATTAAATTTTGAAACAAGATTGCCATTATATATTGATCTTAAAATGTTCGAACTGATTGTTCCCGAGGAGGGAGATTCACTACATATTCAGCTCAGAACCAATGACTTTGATCTCGCTTTGGTAAATAATTTTTTACCGCGTGAAAATCTACGAAAAGCAAGCGGAAGGTTAAATGGCGATGTTGCAATATTGGGAACCATTGGTGATATGCAGACAGATGGGAAACTTGGGATATCAGGTGGAAGTGTAAGAATTGTTCCTGCAGGAATTACACTTGATAATATCAATGGAAATCTGAATTTTCAAAACGAGAGAATACAGCTTGAAAAATTATCCATAAAAAGCGGGCCGGGCCGATTGAATGCTTCGGGTTTTGTTGAATTGGATAATCTCACCCCGGGAAATATAGGAGCCCAAATTCAAGCCAATCAGTTCAGGGTTGCAAATACCCAACAGATGAGAGTTTTTATAAATATGTCAGCTAACATGGGAGGCACGGTAGATTCGCCGAATGTAACCGGCAGTCTTCAGTTTCTGAATGGGTTTTATGAGCTTCAGAACTTTGGTGAAAGAGCAATTGAGGATGTTCAGCTTGAAGGGGAGGAAGAACCTGTAGAATTTGCCTTTTATGATTCACTTTCAATGGAAATGGAAGTTATATTTGATCACGATTTTTTTATCAGGAATGAGCAATTTTTGGATTTGGAAGTAGAACTGGAAGGTCAGCTCGATTTGCTTAAAAACCCTGATGAGGATATTAAAATGTTTGGAATTATGGAAGGGGTGAGTGGTTTTGCCCGTCCCCTTGGCAAAAATTTTAATATTGATGAGGCGACTGTTGCGTTTTCAGGACCTGTGGATAATCCTGAATTAAATATACGAACTGTATACAAACCACCGCAGCCTCAGACAGAAGTCAGTATTTTCTATATTATTGAAGGCAGAGCCCAGGATCCTGAATTCAGGTTTGAAAGTGAACCTGAAATGGAACTTCAGGATATCCTCAGCTATACACTTTTTGGACAGCCGTTTTACGCCCTTGAACCCTGGCAGCAATCAGCCAGCAGCAGTGGAACCGGAGACATTGCTTCAGATTTAGCCTTTGAATTTTTAATGGATCGTGTAGAGAGTATTGCAACTCAGCAGCTGGGAATCGATGTTGTTCAGATTGATAATACAAGATCCGGATCAAACAGTACAACATCCATAAAAACCGGCTGGTATATCAACAAACGGACATTCTTTGCACTCCTGAATGAGATAAACAGCTCAACTCCCAAAACTCTATTTATTCTCGAATATATGCTGAATGAAAATCTTGAGCTGATTATCACACAGGGGGATGATACGCGCCAGGGCGTTGACCTTCGCTGGAAAGTTGACTATTAGATGTTTTCTGCAGTGAAACCAGCCCGGAAAATTAGCTTGTCAGCTCATCATAAACCGCCGAAAGGTTTGCCTCAAGCGACAATCGGGCACCGGGGCTTACATGATTACGGAATTCATCAAACATCTCCTTTTGAATGATCTCATCTTTGCTTTTGCCTGCGTTTAAGCCGTTCTCAACTTCTTCGATCAGCCTGGATAGAAAATCACGCATAACAAGTACATCGGATTGATCACCTGTAACTCCAAATTCACTGTTTCCGTGTCCAAATATAAACCGGGTATCGGAACTTGTGTTATCTGCAACATTTTCGAGAACAGTTATCCAGTTTTGAACGGACGCACCGCCATTGCGGTCGATAAAAGGATACCAGCGGTTAAAAACAAGATCTCCCATGTGAACCACATTTGCTTTTTCAAAAGTGACTACCGAGTCTCCGCCCGTATGAGCATTTCCATAGTAATTTAGCCTGATGATTTCGTCACCGGTATCGAGCGACCACTCACTGCTGTAGGTTACATCGGGATACGCCTGCTCATCTTCACTGTTTTGAGCTTCTGCGGCAGCCTTTTGAAGCCCCGGAACGTTTTGGTGTGCTACAATCTGTTTAACAAGATCCTGAAAAGCTACGTTACCGGCAGTGTGATCGCCATGGTGATGTGTATTTATAAGTGTATCAATAGGCTGATCGCTGAATGATTTAATTCCGCTGATGAAATCATTCGCAGAACCCGGAAACTGAGAATCTATAGCCACGACTGCATTTGAATCTGCAAGCCATCCTATGGTTCCACCCCGCCCCTGGAAAATGCCGACATTTCTGCGGAGCGGTGTAAATGCTTCAGGTTGAATTTCTTTAAGTATACGAGGAAATGTTAACGCAGAACCTGCGAGGAAAAAAGAAGACCTGAAAAGGAAGTCACGTCTGTTCATAAGGGATTATTTAATTAGGATGATTGGGAGTTTAATGTATCAGAAGATTGATTTTATTCAAAATTATGATCATCTCGGATGAGTAAAAGGACGGCAGCATGCGGTAAAATCAGGTATTTTTCATTTTCAAATTCAATTTCGTGAGATCTGCTTTTCAAAAAAATGGCAAGGTCACCTTCTTGTGCCTGCAAACCGATATACTTTTGAGGACTCTGTTCAGGTTTCCAGGATTCATCCATATCCTGTGAAGGAATCGGGTAACCCGGACCGGTTTTGATGATGTAACCGCTTTGAATCTCTTCCTTTTCTTTTACAGTTGCTGGTAGAACGAGACCGCTCTTTGTATGTGTCTCCATCGCGCGTGGTTTAATAAGTACACGATCACCGACAACAATAAAATTTTCGACTGAATTAAGATATTCCTGGATCATAATTTACATTTTACTGATAAAAGAGTGTTTAATGACTGAAAATACAAATTGTTTCCATCTCTTTAGAATTCACTGATTTTAAGATTTTTACCTGATATATTAAAATGGAGATATAATAATAATCTGTCTCCGTATATTTTTAAAACTGTACATCAAACGGCTGGTTTTCTTTCCACCACTCTTTTGTTTTTAAAATAGAACAGATTGATTTTCCGTCAGAAATCACACCCTGATTAATCATCTCAATTGCTTTTTTGTAGGGCACCCTGTAATTGATTAAAAATTCATCATCATCAACGTTCTGTTTCTTGAGGCTGAGATTCCAGGCTGTATAGATATGAATAATTTCATCTGAAAAACCAATCCCCGGATAAAAATGACCAACGTAATGTAAATCACTTGCTAGAAGTCCACTCTCTTCGAGAAGCTCTCTGCTTGCAGTCTCTTCCTGCGGTTCGCCGGCATCAATTTTACCCGCAGGCACTTCATAAAAAATTTGTCCGACCGCGTAGCGATACTGTTTAACAAGCATAATGGTACCATCTTCGAAAACAGGTACAACCGCACAGGCACCCGGGTGTTTAAACCATTCGCGGGTAGCGGTTTCGCCATCGGGCAATATTGCGTGATCGAGATATACATCGAGCAGTTTGCCGGAAAAGACATTTTCGGATTTATTTTGAATTTCTACCAAATCTGTTGCATTTAAAAAAGAATGCTTTTTCATTGAGGATATGTTATTGATTGCGATTCTTACAAGAAAGCTTAAAATAGTGTACTTTTATGATCTGTTCACCTATTGAATGAAATATTAATGACTGAGCAAGGTAACGTAGACGGAAAAAAAATTAAGGTCCGTGATTATATATTCACATGGTCGAACCTTATCTCATTTACAAGAGTTCTGATTACGGCGCCCATCGTTTATTTGCATATACAAAATAACTACCAGGTCAACGAATGGATATTTTTACTTATTCTTTATGGAATTATATCTGATTATTTTGACGGCTTAATTGCCCGTCTGCGTGATGAAATTTCGGAACTGGGTAAATTACTGGATCCTGTTGCTGATAAAGTGATGGCTGTTGTGCTATTTGCTTATACCGTTTGGCTTGGATGGGTGCCGGTTTGGTTTTTTGCAGTTGCGGTTGTGAGAGATCTTCTTATTGTAGCCGGTTCTCTTTATATCAAGAATGTTTACGGAAAAGTTGCAATGTCTATTTTAAGCGGAAAGATATCTGTAAATATATTAGCCTTATATTGGTTATCGGTATTCTTTTTACCCGATTATGATGTCATTCATTTTTATTTAATGATAGTTTCTCTGATTGCAATGTTTGTATCTTTCATCGATTATTACAATCGATTCATTAAAATTAAAAAAGGAGCAGATTTTAACTGATTATTATGGGCTTTCTGGAAAAAATAGGACTCAAGAAAAAAGAAAAACTAGAAAAAGGTGTTGAAAAAAGCCGTGAGGGGTTTCTAAATAAACTTGGAAAATCGTTCATAGGAAAAGACAGGGTTGATGCAGCTGTACTTGATGAGCTTGAAGAGATCTTAATTTCATCTGATGTGGGAGTTAAAACAACGATTGAAATCATCGATCGTATTGAAGCGCGGGTTGCCCGGGACAAATTTGTAACTCAAAATGAGCTTCAGGAGATTCTGCAAAGTGAAATTATAGATCTGTTAAAGGAGAACAGATCGGATCAGCCGGCTGAGTTTGATGCCGAGTTTGTCTCAAAACCCCACACAATTTTAGTGGTCGGAGTAAACGGGGTCGGTAAAACAACTACCATCGGCAAACTTGCCCACCTCTACAAAAAGGCAGGGAAAAATGTGTTGCTGGGTGCGGCTGATACATTCCGAGCCGCAGCTGTTGATCAGTTAAAAATCTGGAGCGAAAGAGCGGATGTGCCTATTATTCAGCAGGGACAGAATGCAGATCCTGCTGCGGTAGCTTACGATACGGTTGCATCTGCTAAATCGCGTGGTGCCGATGTAACACTCGTGGATACGGCAGGGCGGCTTCACAATAAAAAATCGCTGATGGAAGAACTCGGTAAAATCAAAAGGGTAATGAGTAAAGTTGTGGATGGAGCCCCTCATGAAGTGCTGCTGGTTCTGGATGCATCAACCGGTCAGAATGCAATGCAGCAAGCCAAAGCGTTTTCAGAAGTGGTGAATGTAACCGGCTTGGTACTTACCAAACTCGATGGAACTGCTAAGGGAGGAATTGTTATTGGGATTTCAAATGAATTGAAAGTACCCGTAAAATATATTGGTGTGGGTGAACAAATAGAAGATCTTCAGATCTTTGACAGGGCCTCATTTGTGAATGCGCTTTTTGGGTCCTGAGACTGGTGTTGTGCTAAATTTATCTAAATCGTGATTTTTCAATTTAAAGTTGAGCAATATGATTCATTCAATCAAAAAGGCCAAATTTCGAAATCTTAAACAAATCCTATTTGTGGTTTTTGGGATTTTCCTTTTTAGTTATTCAGGATCGCAGGCAGTTTTTTCTCAAAACCTGTCGGAAGAAGGCGAAATAAAACTTGATAAAGTATTTTTTCTGATTGCAGATGACCATTTGGAAGAGGCCCTTGAACTGCTGGATGAAATTGAGTCTGACTACTGCCATCCAAACGTGGAAACAGAGTGCATTGATGCGATGATCCACCGTATATCGATTTTACAGTTCCAAAGAAAATTTAGTGAATCTTCTGCATACCTCACAGATGCTCAGAAACTTGCTGAGAGTTTGTATCCGGACGATCATGTCCTGGCAGTCAAAATCTACAACTCATATGTGTATCAGCACACAATGTTAAAAGAGTTAGAAACAGCCGAAGAGTGGTCAAAAAAGAGTCTGGACAAAATTAATTTTTTAGACGAAGAGGAGGATGGTCTTCGCATAGCATACACGTACACAGCATACGCAAATTTACAGGATGAAAAAGGAAATTATCGTGGTGCAGCAGATTTATATGATAAGGCGCTGGATAGTCTAAAAGAGCCTTTAAATAAGCAGAAATTATATGCATTCTCCTACATTCATAATCTTGCAGGTATAACATATCGCAAACGGGGTGAATACGGCAAATCGATGTATCATTATGAAGAAGCATATGACTATTTGTCTGATCTTTTTCCAGATAATCACCCTGAAATTGCAATGAGTTACAATAACCGGGGCACCATTGAATATGAAAACGGTGATGTAGGTTCAGCCATAAACTATTTTAAACAGTCAGCTAAAATATTCGAAAAGTTCCATGGTAAAAACAATCAAAGGGTAGCTGCCGCCCATAATAACATTGGGTTAAGTTACTATAGGCTCGGTAATTATTTAGAATCAGCTGAGCACCTTGAAATTGCCCAGGAAATTAAACTGAATGTACTCGGTGAAAATCATCCGGAAACAGCAATTGGATATTCAAATCTTGCGTCCATCTACCGGCTGGATGATGATTATGAAAAAGCTATTAGCAATCATGAAAAATCCCTTCGGGTAAGAATAGCAAACCTGGGTGAAGATCATCCTGATCTGATTCCTCCGTACTCCCAGCTTGGCAGTTTGTATGTAAGCTTTGAGGAGTATGATAAAGGCAGAGAATACTATCAAAAGGCATATAAAATTGCAATCAATAAACTTGATAAGGAACATGCTGATGTTTTAAATCTGCTCATCGATATTGGCAGTAGTTACCGGGAAGAGAACAACTATATAGAAGCACTGAATTACTACCGGGAAGCCAACAAAATTATTGATTCCGGGAACAATTTAAAAAAGGCAGTTGAAAAATATCCCGATCTTTTTATTCTTATGAAATCATTTCAGGGGGAATCTTATCACAGATTATACGAGGCAAACGATAATCAGAATGAACTGAAGAGAGCTCTCGGATTTTACGAGCAGGCACTCTATGGTATTGATGAAATGCAATATTCATTTCAAAACGAGGCTTCTAAATTAAGACTTGTCGATAAATATTATTCACTTTACGGGGATGCTATAAATATTGCCGATAAACTCTACTCTGAGACCGGTTCGGATGAATATCTCAAAAAAGTATTTCTGATTGCAGAGTTAAGCCGTGCAAAAATTACACTGGAAAATCTGCAAAATAACGAAGCAAAAAAATACGCCGGTATTCCCGCTGAAGTTTTATCCCGGGAAAATGATCTTAACAAAAATATCTCCAATGTTTATCAAAAATTATATGATCTTGAAATTGTGGATGCATCTCAAAATATGATTTCATCGCTTGAAGATTCCCTGTTCCACCTGCAGCGAAACAAGGAATCACTTATTGAAACGATAGAGGAGAATTACCCGGAGTACTATAATCTTAAATTTGATAGAGAACTGGTTGATCTCAGTACCGTACAGAAGTCGTTACTATCAAATAAAGAGACACTTCTAACCTACGTAATCAGAGATGAGAATATAAAAATCTTTGTGATCAGCCAGAACGAAGCCAATCTTGTTACAGCTGAAAAAACACTCGATATCTCCGATTCCGTTACCAATCTTCGGGAATCATTAATGAATGGTGAAAATGAGAAGTTTATTCAGTTATCAAATGAGTTGTATGTGCAACTGATAACACCTGTTCAAAATCTTATCAAAACAGAGAATATTATTATTGTGCCTGATCAGTCTTTGCACTATCTGCCTTTTGAACTTCTTCTGAATTCAGATATACGTGGTAAAGATTTCACCGACTTGCCTTACTTAATTAATAATCGGAACATATCTTACATTCCTTCATCAACACTTTTCAATATTATGAATAACAGAGAGGGAATAAATAGTAACAAACTTCTGGCTGCAGCTCCTTTTTACAGTCAGGATTACCTGGCAGATATTGGAAGTCCGGTTGTATCAGGCCTGAATCTAAACCCGTTACCGATGTCAGGGTATGAAGTAAAACGAATTGCTGACGAATTTGAAAAAAGCGGGTCTCTTTTAGATTTTTTTCAAAACAGGGAAAGTGAATACTGGCTCGACTCTGAAGCTACTGAAAAAAGAATTAAGTCTACTGACCTTACCAATTACGGGTACCTGCATTTTGCAACTCATGCTTTTGTAAATGAGGAAACCCCTGATCTGTCAGGAATCTATTTTCACAGTGGCAACGATGAAGACGGAATATTCTTTGTAAATGATATTTATAATACAAAACTGAATGCAGAACTGGTAGTGCTGGGGGCATGCGAAACCGGTTTGGGTGAATTAAGAAAAGGGGAAGGAATTATCGGCTTTTTAAGGGCATTTATATATGCAGGTGCTTCTAATCTTATAACATCGCAATGGAAGGTAAACGATCAATATACTTCCAAATGGATGATACGTTTTTATGAAGAGATAAGAAAAGGCACATCCTATGCAAAGGCGATGCAGACTGTCAAAAAAGAATTTATTTCAAATCCCGCAACTGCTGATCCCCGGATTTGGGCTGCTTTTATATTGCACGGGCGTTAACCGGCGGAGTTTTAATGATTCCGGGGGTCTCAATTACCTCTTGTAATTTTTATGAATTGCTCATTATCAACAGCTGGTCTTTCAGGATGATTTGCTATTTCAATCATGGATGAGTAGATCAGTTTTGTGACCCTGGCCAGTTTTGGAAAATCAATTTTCTCAATTTCATCAGAGGGTTGGTGATAGTCTTCATGAACCCCGGTAAAGTAAAAAACAAACGGGATACCAAACCTTCCAAAATTCCAGTGATCGCTTCTTCTGTAAAATTGATTGGGATCATTCAGATCATTATAGCGCGAATCAAGAGTCAGATTCACAGTGGAGTTATTAGCAACCTGTACCAGGCTGTCAAGGTCGGATGATATAATTTTACCGCCAATTAAAAAGACATAATCAGTGTTTCCGCTTTCAGCCCTGGCTGTTGTGCTTCTTCCAATCATATCTGCATTCAAATTGGCAACAGTCTGATCAATGGGAATCAGGGGATGATCAGAATAATAGCGTGATCCCAGCAATCCTTTTTCTTCACCTGTTACATGCAGGAACAGGATACTTCTGTCCGGTTTGAAACCGTCAATAGCAGCTCTCTGCAATGTCTGAGCAATTGCGAGTAAAGCTACAGTTCCGCTGCCGTCATCATCAGCCCCGTTATTGATCATATCTCCCTTTTCATCCGGCATTGTAATACCAATATGATCATAATGAGCTGATAGTACGATTACCTCTTCTTTTAATTCAGGGTCACCGCCTTCAAAAAAAGCAATAACATTCTCGGTGGTCAGTTCAGCTGAGTGTGTATAAGGGGTATACTGAAGATGATAATCAAGATTATAAGGTTCAAAATCTGTGATATTTGCTGTTAACCGGCTTTTATATGTGAACAGTTCTTCTGCTGAATCATAACCAAGAAATGAAGCGGCAACAGCCGGATTTGTTTTAACAATTCCTGCAGGAAATTGTCCGGCAGGTGATCTCTCACGGTAAGGAAGACTTAACCCGGCTGGTTTATCAACTAACCGTGAATGGATTTCTGAAACGCGGCTGAACTCCTTTTCAGTTTCATTACCTATCAGAAGAACTCCCCGGGCACCTTTCTGCCCAAGAAGTGTACCATATCTCGAATTTTCTGTTATAGCGGGGTTAATAAGGGTATCCCCTTCGATTATATATGGGATTTCTTCAAAAATAACAACCCATTTCCCTGAAAAATCTACGCCGTCGAGATGATTAACTCCGCGGCCGGTATCATTTACGCCAAAACCGGCAAAAACCAGGTCGCCGCTGAGTGCAACGGAACCGCCAAACAATTTTACGAACGGGCTTTGAGAATTATCGGAAGAAGAAAATTTATCAACAAGAAGAGTGTCTTCACCAGGTATGGAATATAAATGGTAGACGAGGCTGTCGGTTACATTTGCTGATAGATTGAAAGCCTGAAGATAAGATTCACTATATCCCGCAGGGGTTAAAGCCATGGTGCGATACTGTTCAACCAGATAGGCTGCAGCTTTTTTTTGTCCGGGTAACCCGGTCTCCCGTCCTTCCAGTGAGTCGTGAGCAAGAACAGAAAGATGGATTTTAAGTAAATCTTCTGTTATGAAATCACTGTAATCGTATAGTTTTTCAGTAGCTGTTTTTCTATTTGAATCCGGTTCTTCTTTATAGGTGGATTCGGAATAGTGGGTACATCCGGCAATAAGAAGAAGGAGTGCACTAAGTATAACTCTCATAGTGAAAATTTAATTATTTAAAGCTTTTTTATAGGTTTCACCCAGTATTTCATCCACGGGTTTCAGATCAATAAAAAAATGTGAGGGATCATCTTCCATATACAGTGAAATTTGTTGTTCTTTCAGCATCTCAAGCACAGCTAAAAAAGAGACTACAATTTCCATTCTTGTCTGTAACCCGCTGCAAATGTCCAGAAACGAACTCCTGCCTGACTGTTGTAATTTAGCGATTATGTATTCTGATTGTTCCTCAACGGTTACGGAAACCTTCTCAACTTTGTGATAACTGTGCTTGTGCTTTATGTCGGTAAGAACTTTCTGAAAGGCAGATATCAGATCAAACATGGTTACATCAGTGAGAGCCTCCCCGGTTGCCTGCTTTGCAACATTGTCGGCTTCCGTGTAACCCCGATAGTACTTTTTGCGAACTTCTTCATCAATATGGACCAGTTTTACGGCCATCTCCTTGTAGCGTTTATATTCAAGGAGTTTTTGAACAAGCTCATACCGGGGATCATCTTCATCAAGTTCGTCTTCGTCACTCTCTGCATGCGGAAGCATTAATTTTGCCTTAATCGACATGAGCATGCTGGCCATCAGTATAAACTCACTGGCCACTTCAAGGTCAAGCTCTTCCATCAGATGAATATACTCGAGGTACTCATGAGTGATATGAGAGATGGGGATGTCGTAGATATTCAGTTCATCCCGCTTTATAAAAAAAAGCAGGAGGTCGAGCGGACCCTCAAAATTTTTAAGTTGTACTCTGTACATAATGGGATATAGACGTTTGATGAAGATCGCAAATTGTATATAAAAAAGAAACAGCAGGTTTATTTTGTTTCCAGGATCTCAGTTTTACTCATTTAAAATCCTCTGAGGCAAGCCAATCTGTTCTATCTGTAATAAACTCCCCGAGCGGGATGATTATTTCTCTTTTAAAAATTACATTAAATGGTATATATTTGCACATACAAAAAAATATGGATTCTCTTTCAGCAAATATTTATATCTCTTCAAATGCATTTGCACGCAGGATATCAGCAATAGCAGATGAAAAATTAAAACCATTTGGGTTTTCAGCATCCTATGCGTTTGTTCTCCTCGCCGCTGACAAAGAGGGCGGCATTGGCCAAAAAGAGCTGGGTGAACAGTTTCATATGGCTCCTTCCACGATAACCCGGTTTATTGATAAAATGGAAAAACAAAGTTTATTATCGAGGGAGCAAAACGGAAAAGCTGTTACGGTTCAGCTAAGCGGAAAAGGGAAAAACCTGATTACCGAAATAAAAATTGCCCTTGCTGAAATTGATGATGAAATCAACCTGATTATGGGCGATAAATATGCTGAGACTCTGAATAAAATGTTACTACACGGGATTTCATTGATAAATTCAGAAATAAAGAAATAAATTAACCACAGTGTCTAATCCTTAATTCATAAAAATTCTTATATGTGTAAGTTCTCTATCACCCTGATTACCTTCTTTATTGGTTTTTCTATAGCACCGGCTGTTGCCGTTGCACAAGCAGTAGCTGCGGACCCTGACAGCTCTGCAAAAGATTCCACTTCTATTGAGAAATTCAATAAAGATTTGCCGATGGACCCTGAGCGGATGATTTCATTAAAAACCGATGAAAGTACATGGATGTCAGTTGATGTCAGCCCGGATGGCGAACTGATTACATTTGATTTTATGGGTGATATATACACCTTGCCGATAGAAGGCGGAGAGGCTAAGCAGATTACCAGGGGAATGGCTTTTGATACGCATCCGAGATTTAGTCCTGATGGCAATTCCATTCTGTTTACGTCCGACAGGGACGGCGCTGAAAATTTATGGATTCTGAATCTTGAATCCGAAAAGACTACACAGGTGACAAAAGGTAAAAATCAAAACTACGTGTCAGCTGAGTGGACACCTGATAATGAGTATATTGTTGCGGCAAAGGGACGGCTTCAGGTGAAATTGTGGCTTTTTCACAGAGATGGAGGCAATGGTGTACAACTGACAAAAGGTGCCGATAACTGGAAGACGATAGATCCTGCAGTAAGTCCGGATGGCAGATATATTTACTATTCACACAGAATGGGTCCTTGGAATTATAATGCACAGTTACCGCAGTATCAGCTCGGTGTGTATGACCGGGATAATGGCAATACACGTACGCTTACATCCCGTTACGGTTCTGCATTTACTCCTGTCATTTCACCAGATGGAAAATACCTTGTTTACGGATCCAGGTTTGAAACCGAAACAGGTCTGGTGATCCGAACACTTAAAACCGGTGAAGAGAGATGGCTGGCATGGCCGGTACAGAGGGATGACCAGGAATCGATTGCCACAATGGGTGTTCTTCCGGGGATGTCTTTTACACCCGATAATGAATATCTGATTGCAGCATATGGTGGTAAAATCCGTAAAATTCCTATAGAGAGCGGGCAGGCGTCCGTAATACCATTTGAAGTAGATGCAGAAGTTCACCTGGGACCAAAAGTGGAATTTAAATACCCGATCAGCGATGATAGTGAAGCCGTTGTAAATCAAATCCGGGATGCCGTTCCTTCCCCGGATGGGAAAAAACTGGCCTTTACAGCTCTGAATAAATTGTATGTGATGGACATACCCGATGGAACACCAAGGCGATTAACAGAAACAGAAGCTGTAGAAGCACAACCGGCGTGGTCACCTGATGGAAAAAGTATTGCTTATGTTACATGGGAAGAGTCAGGCGGACACCTTTACAAAATAGAACCGGATGCACGCAGACCTAAGCCCGATAGAATCACGAATACACCGGGAATATACACTCAGCCCTCCTGGAGCTTTAACAGCGACCGGATTGCAATGATACGGGGTTCTGCCCGCGCCTTTGAAGAGGCTAGCGGCCCGTTCGCCTTTGGTTCCAGCGAAGATATTGTATGGATATCATCGGCCGGGGGAGATGTTCAGGTAGTTGACAAAACCAACGGAAGATCCAATCCTCATTTTGTGAAAGGTGATGACAGGATCTATCTGAATCATGGTGAGAAAGGATTGATCTCTATCCGCTGGGATGGTACCGATGAAAAAGAGATTGCTGCCGTTACAGGAATCACGACTTTCGGAATGATGGATTTTGAAAGCCGGGTGAGAGAACATAAGACAGCATCAGCATCACTGCTGCCCGATCCGTCCGCAATGATGGAGCCGCAAACACCCTCTTCTGCATCCTATATCCGGATGGCGCCGGCCGGTAATAAGGCACTGGTTCTTATTAATAATGATATTTATACGGTTACAATACCTTATGTGGGTGAAGCTGTTTCGATCTCGGTAGCTAAACCGGAGAGTTCTGATTTTCCGGCAATGAAGCTTACTGAAATAGGCGGACAATTTCCGGCCTGGTCATCTGATTCAGAGAATGTACATTGGTCGATTGGGAATGCACATTTCGTCTATAACCTTGAGGATTCCAAAGCGTATTCTGACAGCCTGCAGGCAGCAAAAAAAGCAGAAGAAGAGAAAGAAAAGGCCGAATCAGAAGGCGAAGAGAGCAGTGAAGACAAAGATGATTCCGCCACTGAAGAAGACCAGGATGATTCAGATGAAGAGAAAGGAAAAGAAGATGAAAAATATCAGCCCGAAGAGTTCAGAGTTGAAGTTGCATTCAATCGGGATATACCGGAGGGAACGGTTTTATTAAAAAATGCCAGGATTATAACTATGAATGGTGATGAGATTATTGAAAGAGGTGATCTGCTGATTCAAAACAACCGCATCCTCAGGGTTGGAAGAAGCGGGTCGGTCACCTTTCCTCCAGACGCTGTTGAGATGGATATGTCGGGAAAAACCATCATACCAGGTTTTGTTGATACTCATGCTCATATGTGGCCATCCTGGGGTATTCACAAACAGGATGTATGGATGTATGCAGCGAACCTTGCTTACGGAGTTACAACCACACGCGATCCGCAAACAGCTACCACTGATGTGCTGACCTATGGGGATATGGTTGAGGCAGGTGTAATGCCAGGGCCGAGAATTTACTCTACCGGGCCCGGCCTTGGGTTCTGGGCGTATAATATTAAAGATCTTGATCATGCCAGGCGAGTGATGAAACAGTACAGCGAATATTACAACACGAAAACTATCAAAATGTATATGGCGGGTAACCGGGAACAGCGGCAGTGGATACTGATGGCGGCGAAAGAGCAGCAAATTATGCCTACGACAGAAGGAGCGCTGAACTGGAAGCTGAACCTGACGCAACTGATCGACGGTTACCCGGGGCATGAGCACTCATTTCCGATCTACCCGATTTACGATGATGTGATCAAGACGGTGAGTGAATCTCAGATGGCCTATACGCCAACACTGCTTGTATCATACGGTGGGCCCTGGGCAGAAGAGTGGTTTTATGCAAATGAAAATCCTTATGAAGATAAAAAGCTCAGAAGGTTTACGCCTTATTCTGAACTAGCACAAAAAACCCGTCGCCGGGGTGCATGGTTCAGAGATGACGAACACATTTTTTCCCGGCATGCCGAATTTGTGAAAGATCTTGTTGAAGCTGACGGGCTGGCAGGCGTTGGCAGCCACGGACAGCTTCAGGGGCTTGGATATCACTGGGAATTATGGGCAATGCAAAAAGGAGGCTTGAAGGAGCACGATGCACTAAAAGTGGCAACAATTCATGGAGCAAAAGCAATCGGCCTCGACCAGGATTTAGGTACAATTGAAGAAGGTAAGCTCGCAGATTTGATCATCTTGAATTCCAATCCGCTTGATAATATTCGCAATACAAATAAAATCGGGTTTGTGATGAAAAACGGGCGGTTGTATGATGCCTCAAATTTAGATGAAGTTTATCCGTCAGAAAAAAGATACAATGTAAACTGGTGGAATCATCAGCCGTCTGCAGATATTCCGGGAATAAGCAAGTAAGAGGGGTTGCAGTAAGTCTGTACAGTTTGGAGAGTAAAATTCTACTCTGGTTCTTAAAGTTGAAACTTTGATAACACAATAAATATTGATAAATGTTATTATCTGTATTCAGGATTTATCACGGGAAAGTTGAATATTTATCGTATCAATGATCGTAACAAAAAAATTAAAAACAGCTGCAGAAATAAGATCTTTTGTAGCGTTTCAGTTTTCTCACTTTAAAGATAACCCGTATTGGGTACCTCCCATTATCAGTGAAGAAATTGAAGTATTTGATTCTGAAAATAATCCGGCTTTTAAAAATGCAGAAGCACATCTGTTTATGGCTTATAAAGATGATAAGCCGGTGGGAAGAATTGCAGCCATTATCAATTGGTTTGAAGTAAATGAGCAAAAAAAAGCTAAAATGCGTTTTGGCTGGTTTGATGCGATTGATGATTTAGACGTAACAAAAGCTCTCTTAAAAGAAGTTGAAGAAATTGGCAGGGAAAATAATTTATCTTTTTTAGAGGGGCCGGTCGGTTTCTCAAATATGGATAAGGCCGGTTTATTGGTAGAAGGATTTGATGAAATGAATACCATGATCACATGGTATAATTATCCCTATTACAGCAGTCATTTTGAGCAGCTTGAATTTGAAAAAGCTAATGAATGGGTAGAGTATAAAATAAGCATACCTGCAGAGGGGCCGTCCGAAAAGGTTCGCAAATTTTCGAACCTGATTATGAAGAGAAATAACCTGAAAATTATTCGCTTTAAAAATAAAAAAGAGATTGTGCACTACGCAGATGAGATGTTCGATCTATTAAATAAAACCTACAGTAAGCTCAGTACATTTGTCCCCGTACAGCCAGAACAGATCGAATATTTTAAGGAGAAGTATCTTCCCTATATCCACCTGGATTTTATCAACTGTGTTGCTGACCAGGATGATAATCTTGTTGCCTTTGCCATTACCATGCCTTCTTATACAAAAGCTCTGCAGCGAGCAAAGGGATCTCTGTTTCCTTTTGGGTGGTTTCATTTGCTATGGGCAACTCATTTTACTGACAAGGCAGCTTTTTACCTGATTGGTATCAAGCCCGAATTTCAGAATAAAGGTCTGACAGCAATTATTTTTAAGGAAATGAACGACGTTTTCAATCGCAGGGGTATATCAGAAGTTGAAACAAATCCTGAACTTGTTGAGAATAAAGCGGTCCAGGCACTGTGGAACAGTTATGAAAGCAGACAGCATAAACGAAGAAGAACATACCGGAGAGAAATAAAACAATAAATCTTTCTCCCGGATGATGCTGAATAGAAAGTGTATGTTTTAAAACTTTTTACCTTAGATTCTCAGAATCTGTTTGTAGAATAATTAGTATAGATTTGTACCTAATATCAAAACTGAATTATGAAAAAAATTACTATAGTTACTCTCTTTCTTTTAGCTGTAAATATGACTGGTTTGTCTGATCTGCTCCTCGCTCAATCAAGGGAAATGCCTGCTGACACAACCGTAACAACACAACATGAAGTAACTATTCAGGGCGAAAGAGTTTCGTACGAGGCAACAACAGGGACACAGCCGGTTTGGGATGAAGACGGAAAACCGATAGCAGCTGTTCACTATACCTATTATGAGCGATCCGGGGTAGAGGATAAAGACAGACGCCCGCTTTTTATCTCTTTTAACGGGGGGCCAGGTTCAGGTTCCGTATGGATGCATCTTGCCTATACCGGTCCGCGTATTCTTAAAATTGACGATGAAGGATACCCTATTCAGCCGTACGGAGTGAAAGACAATCCCCACTCCATCCTGAATGATGCCGACATAGTTTTTGTAAACCCGGTGAATACCGGATATTCCAGGATTGTCGATCCGGAAGCTGAAAAAGAGACATTTTTTGGGGTTAACCAGGATATTCAATACCTGGCAGAATGGATCAATACATTTGTAACACGTGCGAATCGATGGAATTCACCCAAATACCTGATCGGGGAGAGTTATGGAACAACACGGGTATCGGGGCTTGCCCTGGCGCTTCAAAACAGACACTGGATGTACATGAATGGTGTGATTCTTGTATCACCGACGGATATTGGCATAGATCGTGCAGGTCCGGTAGGTATTGCCAACCGGTTGCCTTACTATGCTGCGGCAGCCTGGTATCATGAACAGCTCGTTCCGGACTTACAGAGCAGGGATTTGCTTGAGGTGCTTGATGATGCGGAGGAGTATACAATCAATGAACTGCTTCCGGTGATAGCCAGGGGAGCCTGGGTGTCCGAAAGTGAAAAGAATGAGGCGATCCGGAATTTCAGCAGGTTTTCCGGTCTGGATCAGGAGGTGATTCGTCAGCACAATCTGGATGTGCCCACCTCATTTTTCTGGAAGGAATTACTGCGCGACGAAGGCTTTACAGTTGGAAGACTGGATTCACGTTACAAAGGAATTGACAAAAAAGATGCAGGTGTACGTCCTGATTTCAACTCAGAACTTACCTCCTGGCTGCATTCGTTTACCCCCGCAATTAACTACTATTACAGAAATGAACTCAACTTCAAAACCGATATTAAATACAATATGTTCGGCCCGGTGCGTCCATGGGACCGAAGCGACGAAAATACCGGTGAGAATTTACGCCAGGCAATGGCTCAAAACCCTTTTCTGCATGTACTGATTCAGAGCGGATATTACGACGGAGCAACAACCTATTTTAATGCCAAATATACGATGTGGCATCTCGATCCCGGCGGCAAATTAAAAGAGAGACTTGATTTTAAAGGATATCGAAGCGGACATATGATGTATCTCCGCGCTGAAGACCTGAAAAATTCGAACGATGATATCCGGGAGTTTATCAGGAAATCAATACCTGAGCCGGGTACTCCTGCAAAGTATTAAAAAGCCGGATTTGACTGAGAAATGATGTGGCGGGCAGGGCTTCAAGAAGTTGTGCCAGATAAAAAAATAAATCTTGAAGCTTTTCTTGTTTACGGTTCCATCAGATCTCGTTATATTTTTATATGATTTCGTCAAAAACCACTCTTATCCCGGTTGCCCTGCTTTTTTTTATCGTTTCTGATAAAGCTATTGCACAGAATACGGAGCGGTATGAATTTACTTCCCGGCACATGGGGTCAGATTTCAGGATCGTTCTCTATGCCGATAGCGATTCAATCGCTGCAGCCGCCTCCGATTCAGCGTTCGCCCGTATCGAAGAGCTAAATTTAATAATGAGCGATTACATAGATAAGAGCGAGCTAAACCGGTTGTCAAGTACATCGGGGAGCGGGGAGTGGGTAAAGCTCAGCGAGGAACTCTTCCGTGTGCTGAGTATTGCACAAAGAATTTCTTATCAAACCGATGGAGTTTTTGATGTTACTGTCGGGCCCATGACCAAATTATGGAGAGAGCTTCGCCGAAGTGCAGAACCAATGCTTCCACCATCTGTCAAGTTGAATGAAATAAAGCAGAGGGTTGGGTATGAACACCTTGTTTTGAATTTTGAAGAGCGAAGCGCTCGCCTTCTCAGGGAAAATATGGCGCTGGACCTGGGCGGAATTGGAAAAGGATTCGCTGCAGATGAAGCACTATCGGTACTGAAAAGTTTTGGTATTTATTCTGCGCTGATTGATGCGGGTGGCGATGTGACGCTGGGTAATCCCCCGCCTGGCAGGCAGCCGTGGATAACGGCTGTTCCAAAAACTGTTACCCGGGATGGCACAGGGATGATACAGTTGCAGATGGCTAACCGTTCTGTGGCAACATCCGGGGACTTGTTCCAGTTTGCGATGGTGGATGGGGTTCGTTATTCGCATATTCTGGATCCCAAAACCGGCCTCGGCAGTACGCTTCAGATACAGGCCACCGTCATCAGTAATTCCGGAACACTCGCAGATGCTTATGCATCAGTTCTTACTTTAATGAGGCCGGAAGAGGGAATTGATTTTATTGAACAGGTACCGGATACTGAGGCTATTCTGTTTGTAAAAAACGGTGATGAGATCACAGAGTTTGCCTCATCGGGAATATCCCTGTTTTTGAAGAATCAGGATTGAGATAACTTTTGAGAAATTATCAGTCCGTTGGTAAATAAATCCTTCTTTTTTTGCCCTGCCGTAAAAAGAGATCATGACACCTCGAAATTGTCTGCTCTTACGTAGGCATCAATTAATTTAAGCTCACCCTCTTTGCCACTTTCCGACACGCCGTGTTCCATTCCAACAATCCCGTCAAATCCTTTATCATACAGGTACTTAAAAATATTCCGAAAGTTAATTTCACCGGTCCAGGGTTCGTTTCTGCCGGGATGATCTCCAAGCTGCAGATAAGGAATTTTGTCCCAGGCTTGTTCCATGTTGGGTATCATATTGCCCTCGGTAATAGCCTGATGATACGCATCGTATAGAATTTTACAGGATGGACTGCCTACATGCTTGCAGATTCGGTATGCCTGTGATGTCTTTGTCAGAATCATACCCGGATGGTCATGAAGCGTATTTAGAGGCTCCAGCACAATTGTCAAATCATGGGGTTCTATTATCTCTGCAGCCTGTTTTAAGGTTTCAATCACATTCAGTTCCTGGTAATTTATGTCAAGGCGCAAGTCAACATGGCCGGGAACCACGGTCATCCATTTGGCCCCGACCCGTTTTGCTACAGGCACTGATTCCCGGATTTCGTCCAAAAACTGATTGCGAAAATCTTCATTACCGCAGCTCAGAGTGGGTTCATTCCAGTAAATTGTATGTGCTACAAAAACCCCCATTTCCAATCCCAGGTCTTCCAGCGTACGGCCGATCCGTTCCTGCATCCGGGTAGAGCGACTTTTCAAGCCGTTGTCTTCGAGCCCGTGAAAACCAATATCTGCCATAAACTTTAACTGATCAATCGGGTCGTCCCCGGCATGATGCCTGAACATGCCAAAATGCGGCGAATATTTTAATTTAAAATCATGAGTCTGCAGCAGGTCTGCTGATGCTAATTTACCACCCGGCGTTGATGCCAGGCCTTTACCTGCTGTTATTGCTGCACCGGCATAGAGACTGTTTTTTAAAAATTCTTTACGCTTCATATTGTATAAAATAAATCATTTATCTAAACCAGCTCGGTTACACCGGGTGTGGGAACCGGGTAATTTCCGTTTTCGTCGGGCAATACCGGGGGTTCTGTGTCCCATGTTATATTGTCCGGAACCAATACCTTTTGTGAGTTGATCGCGAAATCCCAGCTTACTTTTTTACCTGTGTACGTTGCCATTCGTCCCATAATTCCGGCAAGTGTGCTTTTGGCTCCGAAGTCTGTATCGTCGATCAGATCTCCGTTTCGAATTGCTGAGAAAAGCTCGTCATGCTCAACCTGGTATGGATTCGGATCATTCATCCCGTCATGATCATACATTAGAATACCGTTGTAATCTTTCATAATGGCCGTGTTGCCTGCATCCAACTGTATGGTGCCGTTTGTTCCCTGCAGATGTTCTGCCACTCTTGAAAACGTATTGGGCTGATGCCTGCACTGGCTTGCAATAACAGCTCCACCAGGGTACGTAAACTCAACAAAATGATGGTCGAATATCTGTCCGTGGTCTTTACCATTTCGGACTTCTCGTCCACCCATACCCTGGGCTGATTCGGGATACTCTCCGATAAACCAGTTTGCAACATCAATATTATGTATATGCTGTTCAAGAATATGATCACCACACACCCAGGTGAAGTAGTACCAGTTTCTCATCTGGTATTCCATTTCGCTCATTTCAGGCTGCCTTTCCCGTACCCAAACACCGCCGTCATTCCAGTAAACCTGGCCGGATGTAATTTTACCGATCGCCCCCTTTTGAACTCTTTTCAATGCTTCCCGGTAGTTTGTTTGATACCTTCTTTGTAATCCGACAACAATATTCAGTTTTTTCTCTCTTGCAAGGCGTCCGGCTTTGAGTACGCGGCGAATTCCGGGTGCGTCCGTTGCCACAGGTTTCTCCATAAAAACATGTTTTCCCTGTCTTACAGCCTCTTCAAAATGTTCAGGCCTGAAACCGGGCGGGGTTGCCAATATAACGACATCGGCCAGTTCAATGGCATGTTTGTATCCATCGAAATCCGTAAACTTGTGCTCTTCAGGCACATTAAGTCTGCCCGTTTCTTCGTAACGCTTACTGAGTGTGTCGTAACACTCATCGAGCCTGTCACGGAATAAATCAGCGAGGGCAACAATTTGAACTCCTTCATCGGCAATCAGTGCCTGGTTTGCGGCACCTGTTCCTCTGCCGCCGCACCCAACTACAGCTACTTTAAGTGTATCGCTGGCTCCGGCGTGAGCACTGGCCCCAACAGGCAGAGAGCTTATAAAAAACCCTCCTCCCGCTGCAAGTGTGGTTTTTTTCATAAAGTCTCTTCTTGTTATTCCCTTAGATAATGTATGTTTGTCATTCATTGTGCTAAAATTTTGATTAAGGTGAAAACTTTGTGTTTATAATGAGTTATTTGTTCTCTATAAATTTAGTATTCTGTGTTTTCTAAAAGTAGTCTTGCATGGCATCGATCCACCAGGCCTCATAGTCATCCACAGACTCGGGTTGTTTTTTTGGTTTAACGACCCTGAATCCAACAAATGGAGCATTCGTGTGCCACCAAAGGCTTTTTGGCAGCTGAGGATCGTTCATTTTCCAGCTTGGCTGTGACCCTTTTCGATAGAGGCAGCTTGCAGCTTCAGCAGGTTCAGTCCATGATCCGCCCCTGGCGGTCCTGGGGTAGAGCTCTTCCGGTTTGAACCATGGATTAACAGCCGGTTCATCTTCCAGCTGTGCGATATAATTGGGGTGATATTGATCGAGAGTCCATTCGCTTACGTTTCCCAGCATGTTGTAAATACCAAGGGCGTTAGGTTCTTTTGTATCAAATTGATGATATTTGCGATTGCTATTGCCGCGGTACCAGGCCATCTGTTCGAGATCATTCCCTGCAGGTGGCGAATAATCTTCGTTCTGACCCGCTCTGCAGGCATATTCCCATTCTGCTTCGGTGGGCAGCCGGTAAAACTCGCCGGTTTTTATGGTAAGCCAGCGGGTAAACATATGTGCTGCGAATTGTGTCATATTGATGGCCGGGTATCCGTCAAAACCCATTCCACCGGTCATGTCTCCATATGACGGAGATGGTTTTGAAATTACATCAGATGGCAGTTCAGCTTCCCGCAGCAACTCCAGAACCTCCCTGGTAAGGGATGGTGACGATAACGCATCAGATTCTATATCCACATCATACATAACCAGGTACAACTGGCGTCGTATGTCTTCCAAAGATTCTTCAGTAAACAGGTTGTATTGGTTCCAGGTGATTTCAAACTTGCCAATCCAAAAGGAGTCAACCTCTACTTCGTGTTTGCTATTTTTTTCAGCATTCCACATGTAAAAAGAACCACCGGGAACCGGAACCATCTCCAAAGATTCATCGGACTCCGGAATTTCATCTACATAGGGTGCAAAATCGCTGTCGGTCAACTTTTCAGTTTGTGCCGCCGATTCAGAGGTGGGTTCGAATGATGAATGGCCTGGGGTATTTGCCGGTTCCGATGAACCACAGCTCAAAAAAATGAGAGTGCATGATAACAACACAAAGGGCATTCGGGTGAAATATTTTTGAAAAAGTGATACCATCATATTCAGCGGGGAAAAAGTTCAAAAATAGCCAGTACATAAGTTAGTATAGTGAATTTCTTGCAATCCTTTTATAATTCGGATCAAAGTTGAGCAAGTTTTTTCAGTTGTATTCTTCATATGAAATGGATCACATCTTTGTGCGATCGATAATATTGTCTCTATATTTTAAATTCGATTAAACACAAAATAAAAAAGGACGTAATATGAAATCATCCGATATAATTCTTTCAATTTCTTTAGTTGCGGTTTTATTCTCATCCTGTTCTCCTGAACCGGTTTTCAGATTACAATCGGATCATAATGAAGAAGATGTTGTGCTATATCAGGGTATGGAATACCTGGTTAGCCAGGGCGAATCATCAACAGCAATAATTGCATACTATCGCCATTTAGATAATCTGGTGATAATGGACCTCGAAATAATAAATCAATCAAATCAAATGGTCAGGCTCGATCCCGGAAATATTTTTTTCGAAGCTTTCAGGGAGAGACATAATGAGCTTGAAAAGCATAATGGTAAAGAATATAAATTAGAGTTGATTGCTGAAGGTACTGCGTTAGACCCGGAAGATGCACTTTTAAATATTGATAAAGAGACATCCAGAAAAAAGGCAGCTCGCCGAACGGATCTTTTAATGGAAGGAATTCATGCGGGGATGAGCCTGGCTGTAGATATCTCCGATGCAGACAGAGTCACTAAAAATGAGCAAATAGAAAGGGAGACACGGAGAACAAGATACGCAGTAGAGCGTGCAGAGAGAAGAGAAATATTTTATCGAAATGTCAGAAGTCTCAATGAACAAAGAATTTATTGGGAGACAGAAGCTTTCAGGAAGACAGATTTACAATCAGGAGAAAGTATTGCTGGTGAAATTACCTTTCCACTGGTGAAAAAATCAACCTTTATTAATATAATAGTGGTTGTTGGTGAAGATGAACATATTTTTAAGTTCAAACAGAAGAAATATGATGCGAAGAGATGATAGAAACATTGCACCTAAAAACTCATAATTGTGAATCTCCGTTTGCAGTTAATTGTGCAGAAAAGCCATGATCCGCTGATTCAATCCAGATTATCCTCCGGTGCCGATGTCACCTGCAGAGAGACGTTGTAGTGCCCATATGATTATCAGTGTAACGAAGAGCGCGACAAAAATAAAAAGCAATGTCGTGAGCAACATCGGCGGTCCCCATACCAGCGAGGAAAGGCCGGCTGCTGTTACCAAAGAGATACCCCAGGCCAGGCGAATCTGCATAGCCCATTTGCGCCACCAGAAGTACGTGAACACTGTCAGCAGACTCAGCAAACCACAAACGAGCTGTACAATAGTTTCAACCTGCTGGCCGAGGGTGACAGAGTGGGCGAATTGGCGCACACCACCTGTGAGCGCACCCCAGGCGAGTACGAGAAGAAATGTCATAACACAAACCAGGAGTGTACGCTGAACGAAAAGTCTAAAGTTCATTGAGTATTTTCTTATTGCAGAAAGTTTTGGTGTGTAATTAGAATTTTACTTATCGGTAATTCGAATTAAATATCTGCATTTATTTTTCAACTATGTACTCAGACGGAGTGAGCTAATGTTAAAAAACACCCCTGCAGTTTTGTTTTAGTGAAACAACAATTCGATCAACTTCAACAGCCCCGTTGGGAAGCTCTTCTATTTCCAGACCGGGATAAAAAAGTGCGTCTTTCCACTTTTGAATGGTAGAGCTGAAAAATGCAGAGGCAACCGAATCAGCTTCATAAACAATAATATCATAGTTTTCGCCCTTGTCTCCTCCAAACCGGGTAATAACCTGCCACTCTCCATCTCTTTTATAGGATGTATTGGTGTGATCTGATTGAGGGTAAAATTTATCATCGGAAGGTTTAAGCAGTACCCAGATATCCTTATCATGGGGTTCCGGGTACACTCCTATTGTCAAAATCCTGCAATCTACAGAATCACCATTAAGAGGTGAGATAATCTGTGTTCGTTCAACGGGATATTCCACTTGTTTAATATTTCCCTTGATAGCTTGTTCAATCTGAGCCATTGTATTGACAGAACCGTAGCTGTATCCACCGTAAATAAGCAACATAATACCTATTAAACCCATAGGTATCCGGATTTTGGCATGGATGAAGGCTGTTGAAGATTCTTTATATGTAAGACTGCCAGCTAATGCTATAACTAAAAACAGGGAACCCACGATAATTATGACGATTTCTTGTGACATGATGCTCTCCTCTAATTTTATTAAGGCAAGATGGAAATCTGTATCAATGCCGAAACATATGCACGAATATATACTCTCTTTATACTTAAATAGTAACTAAATATAGAATAACTCAAAAATCAAAATTCACAATTTTTTCAAAAAAGGCCGGTTTAACACGGGGATGATCCGACCAACCGTATCGTAAGCAAGCGGCCGTTCAATGCCCAGACTCCCTTCATCAAACATTCACATCTCACCCGTATCTATTCGACGTTTTAATAAAGATTTACATGCAGAATCAATAGCAAAATTTCATGAAAAATCGTTGGCTCATTGCGGCTTCGGCTGTGGGTATTCACATCTCAATTGGATCAATATATGCTTACAGTGCCTGGAAAATGCCACTGGAAAATACATTTGGCTGGTCAGTCACAAGCACATCACTGGCTTTCAGCATAGCCATTTTCGTCCTGGGATTGTCGGCAGCAATTCTGGGACGGGTTGTTGAGAGGTACGGTCCATCAAAAGGAGGATTATTATCGGCCTCTTTCTTCTCTGTGGGTCTGTTTGGCTCGGCTCTGGCTTGTTACCTGGAAAGTGTCTGGTTGTTCTATCTCTTTTTTGGAGTGATAAGTGGTATCGGGCTGGGACTTGGTTATATCGCACCCGTTTCTACTCTTGTGAAGTGGTTTCCCGATCGCCGGGGCCTGGCAACTGGCCTGGCTATTATGGGATTTGGTTTTGGCGGCCTGGTATCTGCTCACCTTATTGATGTATTCAATCCTGCAAAAGAAGAAGTCGTACTTCCAAGAGAAATAGCCGCCAAAGAGTATGCGGATCTTCAATCATCCAATCCACAGCAAGCACTGGCTATGATTGCCGGAGTTCCTGAACTGAAAGCATTCAAGGCGGATGAAATCGGACTCAGGGATATGGAAAGCCGCGGAGAGGAGCAGAGTGAGGCTTACCTGAAGCTGCAAGAAGAGAATGCCCAGTACCGGACCGTCGTTCTGTATGATAAATCATCGATAGTAACTGCTTTTTTAGCCCTGGGTGTAATCTATTTGCTGGTGATGGTTCCAAGTTCTTTATATATCGCTCCGCCGCCTAAAGATTATAACGAACAGTATTTTAATGGAGACGGCACCTCAAAGAAAGAAAAGTTTATAAATGTACCAGATATAAGCGCCTTTGATGCACTGAAAACGCCTGGCTTTTATGGATTGTGGATCATGTTGTTCATCAACGTTTCTTGCGGTATTGCTGTAATAGCTACTGCCAAAAAGATGGGCTACGAGATGGTTCGACTGTCGGTTGAGATGTCCACACTGCTGGTGATGGGAATTTCCCTGTTCAATGGAATAGGGCGTATCCTGTGGGCCTCGCTTTCGGATTATATCGGTCGCACAAATACCTATGTGGCCTTTTTTGTAATTCAGATGATCGCGTTTCCGATGCTTGCGAATCTTACAGCAAGTCCAATACTGTTCATGATTGTTACCTTTGTGGTTTTGACTTGCTACGGAGGAGGCTTTGCCAGTATTCCCGCCTATATCAGTGACCTGTTTGGGCTTAAAGAGCTGCCTACCATTCACGGATTTATATTAACGGCGTGGTCACTTGCAGGGATTGTAGGCCCGATGCTTAATGCATATGTGTATGAACATACGGAGAGTTACCAGCAGAGTTTGTACATATTTGGAGGTGCTTTTGTGCTGGCACTGGTGGTTTCACTATTAATGAAACTGGAGATGCGCAGGATACGCAAATTTGCAATTAATTAGACGTCTGAGTTCGAATGCAATCCTATAAAAATTTCTCAATATTAAGATACTGTTAACTTTTTATTATGCGTCAAAAGCGCCTTAAAAATTTATGAATTCTTCACACTTCTGTTCTAATTTTTGCACTAATAAAAATCGAGAATGTATTTAAATAAGTTGATTGTTTTCGGTCTGATTTATTCTTCACCGAGATCTCGATATTGAAATCGGGATTCCGATATTGAATAAACTAATAAACGGTTATAATCCAAAGATTACTATGAAAACAACCAAAGAAAACCTCAACTTACCATTTTTATCAGAAGAGACTCCATCTCAGTACCGCAGATTTTCTACAGGTACGTGGAACAACGAAATTGATGTCAGAGATTTCATCCAGAAAAACTACACTCTCTATGATGGAGACGCCTCTTTCCTTGAAGGTCCGACTGACACCACAAAATTGTTGTGGCAGCAGGTTCTGAACTTAATGATCAAAGAACAGAAGGAGGGGGTGTTGGATGCCGATACAGAATTGGTATCCTCCATCGTTTCGCACGGACCCGGTTACATCGATAAAGACCTGGAACGTGTGGCAGGACTGCAGACAGACGCCCCTCTTAAACGTTCACTGATGCCCTTTGGCGGTGTGCGAATGGCAGAAAAAGCCCTGGAAAGCAATGGGTTTACATTCTCTGAAAAAACCAAAGAAGCGTTTAACGCCATTCGTAAAACCCATAACGATGGTGTATTTGATGCATACACATCCGACATACGTGATTGCCGTTCATCAGGTATAATCACAGGGCTGCCGGATGCCTATGCCCGCGGACGAATTATCGGAGATTACCGGCGTGTGGCCTTGTATGGAATCGATCGGCTGATTGAAGATAAAAACGAGCAGCTGGATTCACTCGAACTTTATAACCTCGATGAAGAAACAATTCGTCTGAGGGAAGAATTGAATGAGCAAATCCGTTCGCTATATGAATTGAAAGAGATGGCAGCCGCCTACGGCTTCGACATCTCTGAGCCCGCAAGTAATGCTACCGAAGCTGTTCAATGGCTCTATTTTGGATACCTTGCCGCAGTTAAAGAGCAAAACGGTGCTGCGATGTCGTTCGGTCGCGTTTCTACTTTCCTTGATATATATATTCAGCGCGATCTGGATGAGGGCAGCCTGACGGAAGCTGAGGCACAAGAGCTGATTGATCACCTGGTGATGAAACTCCGGATGGTTCGCTTTATGCGCCCCCCCGAGTACAACGAGCTCTTCTCCGGCGACCCGACATGGGTCACAGAAGTGATCGGCGGTATGGGTCTTGACGGGCGATCAATGGTTACCAAGTCATCGTTCCGTTTCCTTCAGACGCTGCACAATCTCGGTCCGGCCCCAGAGCCGAACCTGACCGTTCTCTGGTCAAAAGACCTGCCGGAAGGATTTAAGCAGTTTTGCGTGGATACCTCTATAGAAACATCGTCTCTGCAGTACGAGAATGACGACCTCATGCGCGGCTACTGGGGTGATGATTATGGAATCGCATGCTGCGTATCAGCTATGAAGATTGGCAAGCAGATGCAGTTCTTCGGTGCACGTGCAAACCTGGCCAAAACTCTGCTCTATGCAATCAACGGCGGTAAGGATGAGATTTCAGGCGAGCAGGTAGGTCCTGAACTGGCACCAATCACCGGCGACAGGCTCACCTATGAAGAGCTGGTGCCGAAGTTCGATGCCATGATGGAGTGGCTGGCCGCTACCTATATGAACGCGCTGAATGCGATACACTTCATGCACGACAAATACTATTACGAGCGTCTCGAAATGGCTCTTCACGATCGTGATGTATTCCGAACAATGGCATGCGGTATTGCAGGACTTTCGGTCGTTGCCGATTCCCTTAGTGCATGTAAATATGCAGACGTGCGTATACGTAGAGACGAGAGAGGCCTTGCGACTGATTTTGAAACAACGGGTGAATTTCCGGTGTTCGGCAATGACGACGACCGCGTGGACAGCATCGCCCGGGACCTGGTGAAGACGTTTATGAGCAAACTCAAAAAGCAGCCCTCATACCGTAACTCGGAGCCGACACAGTCGATCCTTACCATCACATCCAATGTGGTATATGGAAACAAAACAGGCAGTACACCCGATGGACGAAAAAAAGGCGAACCTTTTGGTCCGGGTGCGAACCCCATGCACGGGCGTGACAAAAACGGTGCCGTGGCAAGTATGCGCTCCGTAGCCAAACTGCCTTACCAGTATGCTCAGGATGGTATCTCCTATACGTTTTCCATTGTTCCGGGAGCACTGGGGCGTACCGAAGAAGACCGGGTTGAAAACATGGTGAACCTGCTTGACGGATACTTCAGCGAAGGCGGTCACCACGTCAACGTGAATGTCTTTAACCGCGATACGCTGGTGGATGCAATGGATCATCCTGAAAAATACCCGCAGCTTACGGTTCGTGTATCCGGTTACGCGGTGAACTTTAATAAGCTGACCAGGGAGCAGCAGATGGATGTCATTTCACGAACTTTCCACAAAAGCAGCTGAAAACAGGGCAAACCATATATATAAACTATGAATAGAAAATCGGGAGTTATTGCCGCAGCAATCGGCACTCCCGATTTTATTTGAGAGGTTAATGATGAAGAATGTAACGGGATACCTGCATTCGGTTGAAACAGCAGGAGCCCTTGACGGCCCCGGAATCCGGCGCGTACTCTTTTTGAATGGATGCCCGCTTAATTGTGTCTATTGTCACAATCCTGACACTCGCAAATTTAAAGGCGGAACCAAAACCGACGCCTTTACCGAGCTCCGGGCAATTGCCAGGCAGAAAGAGATGTTGCTTTCAATGAAGGGTGGTGTAACACTCTCCGGAGGGGAACCGCTGTGGCAGCCCGCGTTTGTGAAGGCCATCTTTGAGGGATCTAAAATGATGGGATTGCACACTGCTTTAGACACTTCCGGTTTCCTGGGCAAAAAAGCTGATGATGAACTGCTTTCTTTCACCGATTTAGTGTTGTTAGACATCAAGCACTTTGATCCAGACGCATACAAGAGAGTAACAGGTGTCGACTTACAGCCCACACTGGACTTTGCTGAACGGCTGTCTGCTTTAAAGAAACCTGTTTGGATGCGGTTTGTACTCGTTCCCGGCTATACCGATGATATGGATTCCATCAGCAGAATGGCTGCTTATGCAAAAGACCTGGGAAATGTAGAGCGGGTGGAAGTACTGCCTTTCCACAAAATGGGAGAGTACAAATGGGAAGCCATGGAAATGGATTACGCTCTGTTTGACATCCCGGAGCCTGAGCCCGACCTGGTTACAAGGGCCAAATCCAGGTTTGAAGACGAAGGAATGGTGGTGTTTTAGGCGAGTTCGATTTTATCCACTTCACATCGGATCTGACTGGCTTTTCAATAATCGTAACGTTACCCTGTTTTCAGGTAATCTTGCTGCAAAACCAACTACATACTTCATGATTTCTTTAGTCACAGCAAGATTTTTGTGTCGCGTATCTACCAATGTCCCATCATAATCCCAGATTATAGCTTTTACCATAAAAATTAAAGGAGGTTTTTATTAGTTACCTGACGACTCTGCACGTAAACGGCAGGCGTTGGAGTATTGAACCAGTTATATATGGAAGGTTAGTTATAATACTTAAAACGAGCAAGGGATTGCGAGGCGCGTACATGTTAATGATTGGGTTATATGATGCTTTTAAATATAAGGTGTTTTTTAGCACTTTGAGGTAAACTACATCTTTAATGGCGTTTATTTTCCGTGATCATCAATTTTGCTATTGGGTATATAATTTCTTGTCTGTAATCTTCTTCATAATCAGAATTCCCCAATACAACGAGTCCGATATTCTCTTCCGGAATCATCATCAGAAAACTTCTAAAGCCTTTATCACCACCGAAATGTCCCACTGCTTTATATGATTCAAAATCATATAATTGAAATCCCAAACCAATGTTCGGGAAAGGTTTGAACGATGGTTCCAGCATTGAATTATATATGGATGGAGAGGATGTATCATTTATCATTCTAAGGAAATAAATCATCCATTTACCTAAATCTTTACTTGAAGAATTTAATGTACCGCTTGGCGAATGTTCTCGCGTATATGGATAAGTCTTCCTGGGATATATTTTTTTAGTAATCCATCTTTGGGAATGCGGGGCGGTTCTTAATGAATCCGGTATCCTAAAATATCTAAAATCACTGTTATCCATTCCAACTGGGTTTAGAATATGGTCTTTTACATAATCTTCAAAAGCAGTATTTGATTTTTTTTCTACTAAATAACCCAAAATATCATAACCGAGACTGCTGTAATGATATTCAGAAGAGGGGGATGAAGAAACTGTGAGGCTAAGCTCCAGAATATGCTTTTTTAAACTATTCTCAGATTGATTGTTATTCTCCCAATGATAGTTATTAATATCTGGCAGACCCGATGTGTGATTCAAAAGATTCTTTATGGTAATTTTTTTTGCTCTTTCATCGCTGAAATTTAGCTCCGGAAGAACGTCTGCTAAATTGTCGTTAAGAGTAATCATTTCTTTATCTGCAAGTTGCATTACGGCCATTGCTGTAAATAACTTGCTGATTGAAGCAGTATGAAAAATAGAATTTTTGCTTACCGGATTATCAGTTCCAATTTTTTTAACCCCGTAGCCTTTGGCATAAATTATAGAGTCATTTTTGACTAAGCCAATGGAAAGTCCCGGAATGTTATATTCATTCATCTTGGCAACGACAATAGAATCTACTTTTCCAGAAAACTCATTTGAGGAAGAATTAAGTTCCAGGTTTTGTACAAATGAGTTTTTGGAACATGAAAGGAATAATGCAGATAATGAAATTAAGGCTATAAGCAATTTTTTATTCATAAAATTAATCAAAATCGTCAATTATTTTTCCTGATTTTTGCAGGCGTGCCTTTTCTTCAGCGTAGATATCAAGTGCCGGAAAAATTGGGAGTATCTGAATACTACTTAAAAAGTTTTTAAGGGCTTTTTGATTCTTATTTTTTGCCTCGCTTTTAACGACTCCAAATTTTAATTCTGTCAAAGTAATTTCGGATATAAAACAATTTTTCGGGCCGACCTCCTCAAACTTTGATTTCAGATCGTACAATCCCTTGATATAATAAATGCAAATATTTGTATCCAGCAGGTATTGATTCAAAACTTTTCAATGGTTCTGTTGAATGTTCTGGATCCTTTAATGATATCAATCAACTCTTCAGCACTTTGCTTCTCATCCCAACCACCAAATGCTTTGTAAAAATCAGACTTCTCTTTTTCTATATCTGTTTTCACAGTATTGGTGAGTTTCGAAATCAGATCGAGTTTGTTTTGTGCACTCATGTTTTCCAACAATGAAATATAGCTGTCGATAAGTTTTGTATTTACTGAATTTCGAGCTTAACCTTTTTGCCCAAAGCCTTCGCATACTTTGTAAGGGTACTGAGCTTGATGTCTTCGGCATGATTTTCCATTCTGGATATGACAGATTTTGTTGTATTCAACTTCTCAGCAACATCCGCTTGGGTTGCTCCCATATTTTCTCGAGCCTGACGAAGAATCACACCAATTTTAAAGTTCAGATATCCTTCTTCAAAATTTTCGGCAAACTCCGGGCTTTCCGCTTTTTTTTGATCGATAAAAATTTCTAAATCGTCCTTTTTCATTTTCTTTTCCTCCGGTAATAATCTCGTTTCCGCTCTTCGGCGGTTTCTATTTCCTGCTTGGGAACTTTATTCGTTTTTTTGGCAAACCCGCTGGTTAAAACGATTAACTCCCGCCCGTCAAAGAAGCCGAGTAACCGAAACGTGTTATTGCCAATTGTGGTACGGACTTCCCAAATGTCATCCGTGCTTTTTAGTTTTTTTGGTACTGTGTTGGCACCTGTTCCAGATCCCGAACCACACGCAATGTCCAGGCAATCTTTTTGGATTGCTTGTCAGGAAGGCCCTTGAGAAAAACTTCCACCGGACAATTCCCTGATTTGGTTCTGTAGAATTTAATAACGCGCATAAACTAAAGTTAGCATATATGCGAACATTGTCAAATAAATTTTATGCCTGAAAGGGAGAGGAAGTAAATGAAGAACATAATATATAATAATACTCAGCGAAGTAATTGTATAATTTGTCCGCATAATAATTGAAATCACGTTTTGTGGCAAGTTGATGTTGATATATTTCCGATAAAAGGAGGAATGCGGGCTAAGAGTATGATAAACGATCAGAGAATTGAGAGCAATATCCTGTGGAATTTGCCAGGTCAGAATATCGAAGCCTGTAATTTGAATCATATATCGCCGATTTTTTTTGGCTTTGATATCCATTTCACGATGGATAGCCTCCGACCTGGTTTTGAAAGCCTCAACATGAATCAGCAGCCAGGGCGCACCTGATTTGGTTGATTTGGTTCGTCGCTGGTTATGTCGAATAAACCTGTCTCCGACGTCATCGGTCTGCCCGGTATAAAACCGGTCGGTGCTTCTGCTGTATAAAATATACACATAGTACATGGCACGTCTGCCTTTGATGAATAAAAAAAGGACAATCCTCTTTTGAGAGAATTGTCCTTCTGTAATATGTGGGCGCTACAGGATTCGAACCTGTGACCTTCCCGACATGATCGTCGGGATGCTCTAAACCAACTGAGCTAAGCTAGTAAATCAGATCATGCTTCCGGATCGAAGCCTGTAATTTGAATCATATATCGCCGATTTTTTTTGGCTTTGATATCCATTTCACGACGGATAGCCCCCGGCCTGGTTGTGAAAGCCTCAACATGTACCAGCAGCCAGGGCGCACCCGATTTGGTTGATTTGCTTCGTCGCTGGTTATGTCGAATAAACCTGTCTCCGACGTCATCGGTCTGCCCGGTATAAAACCGGTCGGAGCTTCTGCTGTATAAAATATACACATAGTACATGGCACGTCTTCCTTTGATGAATAAAAAAAGGACAATCCTCTTTTGAGAGAATTGTCCTTCTGTAATATGTGGGCGCTACAGGATTCGAACCTGTGACCTTCCCGACATGTTCGTCGGGATGCTCTAAACCAACTGAGCTAAGCTAGTAAATCAGATCATGCTTCCGGATCGAAGCCTGTAATTTGAATCATATATCGCCGATTTTTTTTGGCTTTGATATCCATTTCGCGACGGATAGCCTCCGACCTGGTTTTGAAAGCCTCAACGTGAACCAGCAGCCAGGGCACACCTGATTTGGTTGATTTGCTTCGTCGCTGGTTATGTCGAATAAACCTGTCTCCGACGTCATCGGTCTGCCCGGTATAAAACCGGCCGGTGCTTCTGCTGTATAAAATATAAACATAGTACATGGCACGTCTCCCTTTGATGAATAAAAAAAGGACAATCCCCTTGTGAGAGAATTGTCCTTCTGTAATATGTGGGCGCTACAGGATTCGAACCTGTGACCCCCTGCTTGTAAGGCAGGTGCTCTAAACCAACTGAGCTAAGCGCCCTGAAAACATCAATAAAAAAGATTCGAACCTGTGACCCTCCCGACGCTGCGTGTCGGGATGCTCTAAACCAACTGAGCTAAGCGCCCGAATTATTTCATAGATTTTAAATATAAGAACCTTTACAATCGGTACAAAATAATATCCGGGCAATTTTAAAAAAATACCCGGACTATTTTCGAATTATTTGTTTACTTCAGGAATTTACACCTTTTCCGTTCAACGGTTAATTCTGATTAAAAACATGTACATCTCGCTGAGGAAATGGAATTGAAATATCGTTTGCGTCAAACTCTTCTTTCACTTTTTTGGTAATATCGTGTAACAGATCCCAATAATCAGCAGAATTACACCATGGTCTTGCTTTGATATCAACAGAACTGTCTCCTAAATTTCCAACAGCAATCAGGGTTTCGGGCTCAGAAAGAACACGATCATCTGCGGATAAAATATCTTTTATGATACTAATTGCTTTGTCAATATCATCACTATAGCCGATACCAAAAACCATATCAACACGCCTGGTATCATGCCTTGAATAATTTTGAATTTCATTACCCCAGACCATAGAGTTTGGCATTGTTATCCCAACATTATCAAATGAATGAAGTTCGGTTACGAAAAGTCCGATTTCATCCACAACTCCGACAGTTCCGCCAATTTTAACAGCGTCTCCAATTTTGAAAGGCCGGAGTGCCAGTATCATTACACCTGCCGCAATATTACTTAGTGAACCTTGCAGGGCCAGGCCAACCGCAAGACCTGCAGCACCAAGCAGTGCTACAATACTTGTAGTTTCAACTCCAAATTGATTGAGAACAGCAAGTATGGTAATGATTATGATTAAAACCCGGATTATTTGTGCGAGAATCGGGACAAGAGTATTATCTACTTTTTCAGATTTCTCACCGGATTTTCGTACTCTTTTGGCTGCCCAGTTTGCTACAGACCATCCAAGAATTAAAATCAGAATTGCCCCGATAACACTCATTCCATATTCGATTATCAAGGGCATCAGTGTATCGTAATATTCAGATAAGCCCCCAAGTTGTTCTTCCATAGTCAGCTCCTTTTTATGTGTTAGTTAGTAAAAAAAGAGACGGTCATTTTAACCGTCTCCTAAATATATGTAAATAATTGAGTAAAATGCGGGCGATGTTTTTACTCCAGGTGGCTTCGCAGCATCCAGGAAGTTTTAGAATGTACAGTCAGCCTTTCCGTTATCAGATCAATCGTTGCTTCATCCCCGGCTTTCTGGCATGGGTCGAGAGCTTCCCTTGCTGTACGCAGGATTGTTTCATTATCCTGGGCCAGCTGGCGAACCATCTCAAGTGCTTCAGGCTGTTTGGTATCTTCATTTATGGATGTAAGTTCATTGAACTCTTTGAATGTGCCGGGTGCCCTGTAGCCAAGTGCACGAATTCTTTCGGCAATTTCATCAATAGCTTCTGCAAGTTCCGTATACTGCTCTTCAAATTGTTCATGAAGAGAATGGAAGAGTTCTCCTGTCACGTTCCAGTGATAATTGTGTGTTTTCAAATACACCATGTATGAATCTGCCAGAAGTCTTGATAATTTGTCTGCTATCTGCTCTCTGTGTTCCTCAGAGATTCCTATATTGATCTTCATATCTTTTCTTTCATTTGTTAGAGTTGTTGGACACATATCTATCTATGATTTTATTTTATTACTTGTTCGCTCTTTCTTATTTAACTACAAAAAAAACGATAAAATCATTCCAAATAAGTGTGTCTGACTCTAAACTTCCAAACCGTGAACTTCTTTCAGAATTGCCTTTGCGTTTTCATCATCTTCCTGGACTACACGGTGCTGTAAGTTCGTAACAATTTCTGTTTCAGCATTTTCAAAAGCAGCCTCTTTTGCTTCCTTTTCAGTCCCGGTTCTGATTAAATCATAAATGTCGTCGGCACGAACCACACTATAGAGATTGTCTTCATTGAAGGCATGTGATCGAAATTCTTCGTACTTCTTAAACAGTGCCGGAAATTCATCATTATTATCCGCTCTGTCAATAACTTCAACATCCGCAGGACTTTCGGCACTCAACGGAGTTTTACAGAGATAGAAATATTTTTGTTTGTAGATCATTTTTTGAGGTATTTAATTTGACAGGTGGTATACGTTGTTAAAAAGTCTGTAAAGTACACAATTTTGAGCGATTCAATTAAAATAAATTTTTTGACTGTTGAGTTCAAAACGTTCACTTTAGAAAGTATCATCAATGATTAAAATAATGGATAAGAGGAACTAATTAATAATAATAGTTTCTTTACATCTTCTTTTAGGATTCGGGACTTATGGATTTTGAAATTATCATAACACTATCAGTTCTGGCTGTAACTTTTCTGGCGTTGACTCTTGATGTATGGACGCCGGATGCAGTACTGCTTACAGCCGTTGGTGTTATTACTGCTTCAGGCGTAATTACCCTCGACCAGGCAGCCCGCCAGTTCGGGAATACAACCATCATAGCTTTAGGATCACTCTATGTAATTGCAGCGGCCCTGCAAAAGAGCGGCGCACTTGATCGTGCCAGTGTATACATACTTGGTAAAGGGAAAAAAAGTATCAGGTTGATATTACTGAGAATGACTCCGCTGGTCTCCGTCTATTCCGGTTTTTTGAATAATACGCCTATTGTAGCTATGGGGATACCAGCCATTCGGAGATGGGCGCGGAAATACGGTGTCTCTTCATCAAAACTTTTGATTCCACTCTCTTATGCTGCAATATTGGGTGGAATGTGCACACTTATCGGAACAAGCACAAATTTAATAGCTCATGGCTTGTTAGAAAGCAGCAATATGGAAGGATACTCATTTTTTGAGCTGGCCTGGCTGGGCGTACCCTGTGCTTTAATAGGATTAATATACATCGTTTTTATTACGCCACTGCTGACTCCTGATCGGAGAGATATACGTGATGAAGAGGAAAAGCGGCGTGAATCTCTGGTAGAACTGGAAATCACAGAAGAGACTCCGCTTGTAGGTAAAACCGTTACTGAAGCAAATCTTATGGAATTTCCGGGATTCCACCTCGCGCGCATCAACAGGCGTAACCGGGAAATTGCCCCTGTTCCCGAAAATTTAAAACTTCGCGAGGGAGATCATCTTTTTTATGCTCCGGCTGAAGAGTCTTCTGAAACACCCTCTGAACTTGCTGACTATCCAGGTCTTCGCCTTGCCGTAGAGCCTCCGAGAAAGATAAAACGAGAAGAAAAACAAGAGAGGGAACTTCACCAGGTGGTAGTAAAAGAGGGCTCAAGACTGGTTGGATCAACGGTTGAACAATCCAAAATTCTGGAGCGATTTGGAGCAGCAGTAACCGGCGTGAGAAGGGGAGACAGACGCATCCAAAAACCCCTGGGTCAGTTTGAACTTCAGCCGGGCGATGTTTTGTTGCTGGATACACAAAAAGGATTTCAGCAGGCCTACGGTGATTCTGCTGATTTTTACCTGACCAGTGAAGCCGGAGGTGAAAATGCAGAGACTGAAGATGAATCACTGAAAAGAGAACCGCCCGGTAAGAATTTTTATATTTCTGTTGCTGTGCTGATAGCAGTAATCGGCAGTGTAACAGCAGGAATTTTCCACATAGCACTGGCCGGAATATTAGGTGTGGCTGTATTGATCGCCAGCAAGGTTATCGAGGCGGGCAAGGCACGGCAAGCGATTGATTGGTCCGTATTGATTGTTATTGGATCTGCTCTTGCCCTGGGAAAGGCCATGGAAGTTAGTGGCGCAGCTGCAATGATAGGAAACGGAATGATTGAATTTACATCGGATTATGGTCCTCGCGCCATTCTTATCGGGATTGTACTTGTTACAGCTTTATTAACTGAAACGATTACAAATAACGGCGCCATTGCATTGATGTTTCCAATTGTTGTATCGATGGCTGAATCCCAGGGCCTGGAACCCAGGGCATTTATCGTAAGTATTACAATGGTTTCATCCATGGCCCTTTTAACCCCTATCGGTTATCAGACAAATTTGATGGTTTACGGGCCCGGTAATTATAAATTCACTGATTTTTTTAAAACAGGTTTTCCGCTCGCCCTGGTGCTTTGGGCTGTAGTTATAATCCTGGCTCCCGTAATCTGGCCAATGTAAATTTTTAAACAGACCCAAAAAAAATTTCCTCGCTAAACGAAGTTTATTCCCAAACGTGTTACAAAAAGAGGCAAGCAGCTTATGAAACCGATACATTGATTATTTTGAAATATGCAAGAGTGGTATCGCAAACTATTTAAAATATCCGGCTGGATTTTCTCATATAGTAAATCTGACTTGTCAGGTGATTTAAAAGCAGGAGTAACAACCGGGGTCATGTTAATACCGCAGGGAATGGCGTATGCGGTGATTGCGGGTGTACCCCCGATCTACGGACTGTATGCAGGAGTGATTCCCTTGCTGATCTATCCTCTTTTTGGGACTTCACGTCACCTTTCCATTGGCCCGGTAGCGGTTGATATGCTGATTGTTGCGGCAGGATTGAGCGTTATTACTGTTTCCGGAAGTGTTGATCTTATAGGATTGGTCATATTGCTTACAATGATGACAGGTATTCTTCAGTTGCTGATGGGAATATTCAGGCTTGGCAGTCTGCTCAATATCTTTTCAAGGCCGGTGATCACAGGTTTTATTATGGCGGCTCCGATCATCATTACCTTAACACAGTTTGAAAATCTTTTCGGTATTCAGCTGAGCGGTACGCAGAATGTAGTTCTGCTTCTGATAGAATTTTTCGGAAATATAAATGGAATCCATTTGCCGACCCTTTACTGGGGACTGTCGGCTATTCTGTTCCTGGTTTTGATCAAACATTATTCTCCAAAAATTCCCGCATCCATGACTGTATTGGGTTTGGGCACTGCACTTGCGTGGTTTATCGGGATAGAAAACCAGGAAGTCGAAATTGTTGGAGCTATACCTGAAGGGTTTCCACCGCTCACATTTCCCGGATTGGATTTTGAAAATTTCCGAAATCTTTTTCCGACTGCGCTGACTCTCGCTTTTGTTCAGTTTATGACAATTACATCGCTTGGTAAAGTGTTTGCCAAGCGCCATGGATACTTAATTGATTCAAACCAGGAACTTATTTCCATTGGCGCTTCCAATTTTATGGGCAGTTTATTTAGCTCACTGCCTGTATCGGCCAGTTTTTCCCGTTCTGCTGCTGCTGAAGGGGCGGATACCAAAACCCCTCTGAATAATGTTTTTACAGCTCTTGTAATTCTGACAACACTGCTGTTTCTCACAATCCTGTTTTACTATTTACCAATGCCAATACTTGCTGCCATCATCATTGTATCGGTGTTTGGCCTGGTTGATGTAGAAGAGATTGTGTTTTTGATCAAAACAAGAAAAAGTGAAGGGGGAATTGCGATATTTACATTTTTATCTACTCTGCTGGTCGGTATCCAGGAAGGAATCCTGCTGGGAATCGGCGCATCGATGTTACTGATGCTTTATAAAATAAGCCGTCCATCCGTTGCCGAACTGGGTGTTATACCCAATACAAGGTCATTCAAAAACCTGGAACGAAATCCGGATGCAAAGCAAATTGAGGGTATTTTAATTCTGCGTATAGACGCATCATTTTCTTTTATGAATGCAGAATTTTTCAGAGATTTTATACTTGAGAAAAGTGAAGAACAAGAGAGGAAGACCCGCTATGTAATTATTGACGGAAGCAGCATAAATCTGCTTGATACTACTGCTGTGGAATCATTGGTTTCAGTTATCAAGACTCTTCGGAACTGGAATATGGACTTGTACCTGACCGGACTCAAAGGACCGGTGCGTGATATGGCCGGCAAGTCGGGACTAAAAAAATACCTTGGGGAAGATCACTTTTGCCGGACACCTCATCAGGCAGTTGTACATATTCTTAAAAAAATGGACACGGCGGATAGCGGGAACCGTCTTGAAACGTATCAGAAAATCAGAGATTGATATCAATTATATTTTTTTCAGTATGCCGGGCGTTACCATCCACTTAAACCGGCTCCTGATATTATCCGCACTTTTCCAGTCATCTGCGGGATATTCAAGACATACCACAGCTGCTGTAGGCATGCGCAGAAGCGAATGCTGGTTTTCACCACATAACAAACGCACGGTCTGCTCAACAAGTGGATTGTGTCCCACGAGCATAACCGTTTCAACATCTTTGAAATCGCAGCTGCGGATGGCATCCACATAATCTGATGCACTGCCATAATAAAATTTGTCAGTCCAGATAACAGAGTCATTCTGAACAGATGTAGATTCACAAAACAGAGTGGCTGTTTGGCGGGCTCTTTTTGCAGGTGAAGAAAAAATCAAATCCGGCAACTGGCCTGATCTTTTTATGAACCCGCCCAGGAGGCTTGCATCATACAGTCCACGGTCGTTCAGCGGTCTGTCAAAATCTTTCAGGCTGTCGTCGTCCCAGGATGACTTGGCATGACGCATGATTACTATTTTTTTCATTTTATCAAATTTAGTTTAATTGTTCAGCTTGTCTCAAAAATATGGCTCTTTGCAAATAATGTTAATAAAACTCCTCTTGTGATCATAAACATAATCATGGCAAGCCATAAACCGTGAATACCAATAAATTCAGTTGCAACGTAATAAGTTGGCAGAAAAACGATTAGTGTTGATACAAGCATGGAGTTGCGCATGGGCACCGTTGCTGTGGCACCGATAAAAACTCCGTCCCAGATATAACAAAAACTCGATACCAGCGGGGCGGCTACAGTCCAGAGGATTACAGATTTTGCAAGCTGAATTACATTACTCTTATCGGTAAAAAAAGCGAGAATAAGATCATCAAAAATGAAATAGATCAGGCTGCCTGAAAAGCCTAAAACAAGTCCCCATGTCATATTATAATAGACAGCCCGTTTCAGATTGTCTATATCCAGCCGGCCCTTGAATTTGCCAACGAGGCTTTCGGCAGCATATGCAAATCCGTCGATCCCGTATGACGCAACCATCCAGAGCTGAAGTAATATTGAATTAGCCGCCAGTATAAGATCTCCCTGCTCAGCCGATTTTGCCGTGAAAAAGGAAAAGGTGAAAATGAGGCATATTGTACGGATAAAAATGTCCCGGTTAACTGAAAAATAGCGTTTGAGTTCTTCAAGGTTGAGTAGTTCCCGGTTCACGTAGTGCTCTGTATATTTTTTGTATTTTTTTCGGAAGAGAAACAGGGCCAGTAACAGTGCCAGGTACGTTGAAATGACGGTTCCCCATGCCACACCTTCTACATTCATCCCCATGTACCATATGAACCAGATATTCAAAACTACGTTCAGAAGATTTAAAAAAATGGTTACAATCATAGGGTATTTGGCATTTTGCATGCCCAAAAACCACCCATTTATACCATAGAGTGCTAATACTGCAGGTGCAGTGAGAATACGGATATTAAAATAAATCCGGGAATAAGTTTCTACATCCGCACCGCTTTGAATAATTTTGAAACTGAGGTCAGCGATCGGTTTTTGAAGAATAAAGATCAGCAGCCCGATTGAAAAAGCAATGATCTGAACCCTGGCCAGGATCATAATCATGTTAAGGCGGCTTCGCTGACCATACGCCTGGGCTGTGAGACCGGTTGTTCCCATGCGAAGAAAACCAAAACCCCAAAACAGAAAATTGAAAATCATACTTCCCACAGCAAGGGCGCCAAGGTAGTAAACTTCATCCAAATGCCCTACCAGCGCCGTATCCACTACTCCAAGTAAAGGAACAGAAAGATTACTGATGATATTTGGTATAGCAAGTCTTAATATTTGCTTATTCAAATTGTGAGTATCATGTTTATTATATTGATTTCAATGTCATCGATCACACAAAATAATTGAAACGCCGAACGAAAATAACTATAAAGTTATGGAAATAAGTTTTTGGGATAGCAAATGGGAAAAGGGCCATATAGGTTTTCATATGGAGAACGGATATGAGCCATTGCAAAAATTTTGGGAAAAACTCGGGCTGCCGGATAAGGCTGCGGTACTGGTGCCATTTTGCGGTAAGTCGGTAGATCTTGTTTGGCTGGCCGGTAACGGGGCAAATGTAAAAGGGGTGGAAATTATAGAGAAAGCTGTTAAGGAGTTTTTTAAAGAGCAGCAGCTTACACCCAATATCACTGAAAATGGTGACTTTAATATCTATAAAACGGGTCCCATCGAAATCTGGCAGGGTGATTTTTTCAAACTCAATAAATCAAAACTGGATTCTGTTGATGTTGTTTATGATAAGGGAGGTCTTGTTGCAATTCCTGAAAAATTACAGGAAAACTACGTGAAAAAACTGTTCGAACTATCTGATCCCGGAACAAAAATTCTGTTACACCATTTTGAATATCCGCAGGAGGAGATGGACGGGCCGCCATTCAGTGTGCCGCTCGATCGTATTAAAAAACTTTATGGTGAGCATTATACAATCCGGACACTGCTGCAGGAAACAACAAACAGAAAATATGAAAAATTTGAGGAGAGAGGTTTAAAAAGTCCCCTGCTTGAACGTTTTCTTTACCTGGAGCCGAAATAAGAGTTCAAAGATATGGTATTTTAGAAAACGGCAAAAAATTTCAATTTTTTTGAATTAAATAAGTCATTGAAATTATTCTATTTATTTTTTTTACGAAAAAGAGTAGCAATAAAATGATTAATATTATTACATTCTTGATACTCTTAGAGTTGCATATCAGATAACCTGCATTTATTTTCTGATTCGCTTTATTAATTTCATTCATAATGTAACTAACAAACGCTCTCATGGATTTAGATAAAAGAAACCAGATTTTAACCGTATTACTGGCTGTTATAATAGTATTTCTGTCCTGGTATCTCTACAGGTCAATAACCGAACCATATGAAGCTGTACTTGAAGAGCGTGAAATGACCGAAGATGTCAGGCACAGAATGGGCCTCGTTCGTGATGCACTGGTACAATATAGAAACAGAAGAGGGGATTTTCCGCCCACAGAAGGCGGTCTCGACAGTATTGTGGAATTTGTGAAGACAGATTCTCTGATGGTAGCAACAGCTGATGAACGTTTCGAATTCAGAAGGTCATCATACAACCCGGATTCACTTGTCTACTCTCCAAGACCTCCCCATAACAGGTTTGAGTATACCCTGAATGATACACTTCGCCCGCAAATATACCTGCTGGAAGATCCCGATTCTGAAGATGCAATCGGTGATTTACAACGCACAACGATGTTAAATGCGCCGAATTGGAATTAATACATGATGGAAGAGCCAGACGCGTGTATCGGAATTTGTTTCACTGAACATCAGCTTCTGTATGCCATCAATAAACCAGGTGAACCTAATACTCTTGTTCATATCGGTTGTGTTAACTTCAATTTTGATATCAGAACTGCCATAAGTTGTGATCATATTGAAAATATTGCCGGTATTGAAAAAACAATTCTGGATATTAAATCGGAATATCAGTGCAACACAATTCGCATGCTTTTACCTGCAGTGAATGAGTGCTGGACACTGGTACCCCGGTCGGTTTATGAGGAGCCGGAAGAGAGGGAACCCTGTCTTGATGTTCTGATGAACGGAACACCCCGTAAAAACCTTCACAGCACGTGGTTTACACTTGCCAATCAGGACTATAAATTTCTGTTGATTCGCAGAAATAACATCATAAACAGGTATTCGAAACTCATCAGGGAGTTTGCAAATACTGAATATCTGTCTGAATTTGAATTGGGAGCAGAGTGGCAGCTGCTGACTAATGTAAACGGGTCGTTTATGACGGTACATTGTCAGCATGATTATATTGCTATAGCTTCCTATCTCTTTGGGAAATTACGCGGTTCAACTTACCTGACGTACGATTCTATTTCAGACATTCCTTTTTTATGGAAGTATCACTCCAGGCATATAAGCTGGATGGATGGGATTCACGACCAGGTATACGTTTATGGCAGCAAAGCTTCTGAGTTACTCGATATACAATCGACCATCTGGTATGATGCAGATGACATTCTGTTAATGGATTCGCTTTCAAAAATGAAAGTAAGTGCAGAAGAAAAAACATATGGTTTTGATCTGGGCAAAGCATTTCCGGCCGTAATGCTTTCATTAAATCTGGATGCGAAACAGGTACAATTAAACCAACGCTGAAGAATCGCTATGCGAATCATAACCGGCACGCTAAAGGGGCGAAAAATACCGGTACCGCCGACCGGTTTACTGCGTCCCACTTCCGACAGAACCAAAGAAGGACTTTTTTCTGCACTCTCAAGCCGGATCTATTTTGAAAACAGAACCGTTCTTGATCTTTTTGCTGGGAGCGGAAATCTTGGATTCGAAGCTATTTCAAGAGGAGTTGCATCCGTGGTTTTTGTGGACTCCGAGCCGGAACATTTGAAGCACATAGAAAAACTTGCGCAATCTTTTGATATTGTTGACCAGGTAGAAACTGTTGCTGCAAGGGTAGAAGATTATCTGGACCGAAATAAAGAGTCGAGTTTTGATATTATCTTTGCAGATCCGCCATATGATTATTTTGAACTGGCTGACTTACCGGGTAAAATTTTGGTTAATAACATGCTGAATAAAGATGGTTTTTTTGTTTTGGAACATGACAAGAGGCATGATTTTGCCTCTCATTCGAACTGTGTTTATACCAAGCCGTACGGCCGTACAATTGTCAGTATCTTTCAGCCCAAATCCAATGAAACTAATTAAATTATGAGTAAAACAGCCTTATACCCGGGTTCTTTTGATCCTTTTACGTTCGGTCACCTGGATATACTGAATCGTGCGACCCACCTGTTTAACAAAATTATTGTCACAGTTGCGGTTAATAACCGGAAAGATGCTGCATTCACCGGTGATGAACGCGTTTCATTGATAAAAGAGTGTATTGAGAAAGAACCGTGGAGTGATAAAGTTGAAGTGGAGCAATTTTCAGGTCTTTTAGTCGATTATGCAAGAAAAAAAGAGGCAAAAATTATGATCCGGGGAGTTCGGCAGATCTCGGATTTTGAATACGAGTTCCGTATGGCACTAACTAACCGTCGGCTTGCTCCTGAAGTGGATACAGTTTTCCTGATGCCTGATGAACAACTGACATTTATTTCTGCTACTATTGTAAAAGAGGTAGCTTACTGGCAGGGAGATTTGAGCAGTTTTGTTCCATCAAATGTAGCAAAGGCACTTCTGAGAAAATATCATCCCGAATCCGGTTCGTAACTTCTTTTCGTAGATATAAGCAGTTTAATTTGGTAATTTACGAAGAGTTATTTGTAAATCCGTAAGCGCCGGGATAAAGACATTTACGGATTCAAACACAAATTGATTGATTAGAAGCATTTCAAAAACCAACCAGGGTAAAAATTTAAAATTTTCGTTGTTATGATATCTAAACGGGTCAGTGAATTATCACCATCAGAGACACTTAAAATTTCAGCCAAAGCAAAACAGCTTCAGCGGGAGGGCAGGTCGGTTATTTCGCTCAGTGCCGGAGAACCGGATTTCAAAACCCCGGCGCACATTTGCAATGCTGCTATCGATGCCATAACCGGGGGCTTTCATGGCTATACAATGAATTCGGGAATGCCGGAGCTGCGAGAGGCTATCGCCGGGAAGTTAAAACGGGATAATCACCTCGACTATTCACCGGATCAGATCCTGGTATCGAATGGTGCCAAACAATCGATTGGTTTTTCAATGCTCGCTCTTATCGACCCCGGTGATGAAGTTGTTATTCCGGCTCCCTACTGGGTTTCCTATCCCGAGATGGTAAAACTGGCAGGAGGAAAACCGGTTGTTATACCCACTGCTTTTGAAAATAATTACAAAGTTACTGCCGATCAGCTTGAAAGAGCGATCTCCAAAAAGACCAAAGCGCTTATACTCTGTTCACCTTCGAACCCGACCGGAGCATGCTATACAAAGGAAGAGCTGACAGAACTGGCGCATGTTTTAAAAGAGCATCCGAAGGTTTTGATTATCTCAGACGAGATTTACGAGTATATAGTATTTGAAAATGATCATGAAAGTATTCTGAGTGCAGCTCCTGAGCTTAAAAACAGGACAATACTCATAAACGGTTTTTCAAAAGGGTTTGCAATGACCGGATGGAGACTGGGATACCTGGCTGCTGACAAGGAAATTACATCTGCAGTTGCGAAACTTCAAAGCCAGGAAACATCTGCCCCCAGTTCGATATCACAAAAAGCGGGCATTGCAGCCTGTAACGGAACAATGAAACCGGTGCTGGAGATGCGTAATGCCTTTAAAAATCGCCGTGATTTCCTGGTGGATGCACTAAACAGAATCGACGGGGTTCGGTGTTTTCTGCCTTCCGGCGCATTTTATGTGTTTCCTGATGTTTCTGAGTTGTATGGATCCAAAACAGAATTGGGTGAAAAAATTAGCACCAGTACTGAATTATGTCTCTACCTGCTCGAGAATTTTGGTGTTGCCGCCGTGCCCGGAGATGCATTTGGCGAACCAGCAGGAATTCGTTTAAGTTATGCGGCCTCACTCAGTGATCTTCATGAGGCCGTCATAAGAATCCAAAACGGTTTTGACTCGTTAAAAAGATAAAAAAATACTTATTATCACTCCGCTGAGAATTTGACAATTTGTTAATCGTAACAAATTTGGCACGTTTTCTGCTTTACCTGTGCGTGAAACACAAATTAATATTATTGATTATGCCTACATATGAGTACAAGCGACAAGACGGGTCTGTTTTTGAGATTATTCAGGGAATAAATGATAAACCCCTGGAAAAATGTCCGGACACCGGCCAGCCCGTGAAACGAATTATTACCGGCGGCGGCGGAGTGGTTTATAAAGGAGACGGTTGGTATGTAACCGATTATAAAAATAGTGACAGGAAAAACGGACGTAAAGCTTCTGCATCAGAATCAGATGAAAAAACGGATAAAACTGATAAAAAAGCAAAACCGGCTGAAGATACATCCGCAAAACCTGAAGAGAAGGCATAAGAATAATACCTGATTGCATGGCTGAAGAACAAACTGAAAAATATCAAATGGCAATAGACCAGTTTGTTCTGCTTTGGGGAGAGATGGCATCGGCCTGGGGAATTAACAAGACCATGGCACAGATCCACGCTCTTTTATATGCCAAGAGTGAACCGCTTGATACCGATGCAATCATGAGCGGTTTGGATATCAGCCGGGGTAACGCAAATATGAACTTGCGTAATCTTATTCAGTGGCAGCTTATTTACAAAGTGCATAAAAAAGGAGAGAGAAAAGATTACTATACGGCTGAAAAAGATGTCTGGAATATTGTAGCCAAAATCGTAAAAGAGCGCCAGCAGAGAGAAATTGCACCCATCAGGAATAATCTAAAACAGTGCCTCACACTTTTTGACAGCCCGGAAGAGTTAAGCACACACGAGGCCGAACTGAAAGAGAGACTTGAGAATTTCGTTGAATTTCTGGATATGTTTAATCGTTTTACGGAAGCGATGCTGCCTTATATCAACAAAAAGAATTTAAAATTTTTAAAACAACTGGTAAAACTTGCCGAAGCACATCGTTCTTTTAAGAAATCGGGCAAGTCGGATGATTCTGAAGTAATAGATGATATGTATGATGAGTAAAAAATCCACAAGACAGGTCGGAAATGAAGGGGAAGAACTGGCTGCAGCCTATCTTGAATCAAAGGGGTGGATTATTATTGACAGGAATTACTTTTTTGAAAAGGCAGAAGTTGATATTGTAGCTTATGATCACGAATCAATTGTATTTGTGGAAGTAAAAACAAGAAGCAGTACATTCTTTGGAAGACCTGAAGAGTTTGTAACCAACTCTAAAGAAGAAAATATGCGGAAAGCGGCAGAGGCCTGGATTTATGAAAGAAAAATGGAAACAGCACTTGTAAGGTTTGATATCATTGCAATTGTTCAAAAGGGACAAGGTGCACCTGATATAACTCATTTTGAAGATGCATTTCGTTAATGTAAAGCTGAATATATTATATAAGTAAAGGGTGAGAAATCCGGGCTAAATCAAAAAAAAGGTTTTATGAGCTTAAGGCCGATTGAATATGTGAGAAGCATCCTCTCCATATTTTTATTTTTTATTCTGCTGGTTATTTTTACGCCGGTTATTTTTATTCTGCTGATTCTTTCATTCGGAAAATCAGCTAATTTTGTGGTCGAAAACATTGCACCCCTGATTGTAAAACCGGTATTTTTAACAGCCGGAATCCGTTTTAAGGTAAAAATGCACTGTGAAGAACTTACCTCTCCTGCCGTGTTTATTATCAATCACAGTTCAACACTCGATTTATTGACTATACTTGCGCTGGGCCTACCCAAAGTCCGTTTTGTTGTTAAATGGCAGCTTCAGTATAACCCGGTCTTTTTCATACTTGGCCATCTGACGGGCCAAATTTTTATTAAGCGTGAAAGTTCTGATAAGGCAGTTCAAAAACTGCAGAAAACATACAAGAGAATTAAATCAAAACAACTATCAGTTCTTATGGCACCCGAAGGCACACGAAAGCATCCCGGTGTTATTGGACCGTTCAAAAAGGGCCCCTTTCGTATGGCTATGGATTTGAACTACCCGATAGTGCCTGTCTATTTTGAAGGAAACCGGGAGCTGAGTTCAGGGGGTTTCTTATTTGCAAGATCCGGTACTTGTACGGCACACGTTCACCCGCCCATATGTACAGACAACTGGAGACTTGAAACCCTTGAGCGGCATATCTCAGACATCAGGAAGAAATACCTGGAGTGGGCCGGCGCTTTACCGGGAAAAAGTTTACAAAAATAATAGATTATATATCCTTTTTCCTGAACATATTGATGTTGAAATAAATATTCATTTGCCGGATTGGATTGTGAATATATTGAACTGCAATTAGTTACAAATAACTCTATATGAATTCTCACGATCCGGTTAGAAGTAAATTTTTTTTTATTCGTCTAATTTATTTTCTTAACAGCAGCTCAACATAAATCACTTACTGACCTTACATGACTGAAATCACATTAAGTAATCTCGATATTGGGATTATTATAGGCTATTTTCTGTTTATTATCCTAATAGGATATTATGTATCGAAGAGGACTGACACAGGTGAAGATCTTTTCCTGGCAGGTCGAAGCCTCGGGTGGGCTGCCATTGGGTTTTCTCTTTTTGCTTCCAATATTTCAAGTACAACGCTGATTGGATTAACCGGCCAGGCATATGTTACCGGGATATCCGTTTCCAATTATGAGTGGATGGCCACACTTGTCCTCATTTTTATGGCTATCTTTTTCATCCCTTTTTACCTCAGGTCTAAAATTGACACTATACCTGAGTTTCTTGAACGACGATTTGACAGCAGATCCCGTAAATACTTTTCCGTGGTTACTATTTTCCTGAGTATAATCGTTGACACGGCAGGCGGATTATATGCCGGCGCACTGGTGATGCAAGTTTTCTTTCCGTTCCTGGATCTTTGGCAGACGATCGTGCCACTTGCAATTTTTGCAGGGCTTTATACAGCTGCAGGCGGGCTGAAAGCAGTAGTCTATACAGACGTAATGCAGGCGATTATTCTCCTGTTCGGATCTTCAACGATCGCCTATCTTATGTTTGCTGAATTTGATTTTTCGTGGGAGGCTGCAATGGCAAGTGTTCCGGATGGTAATATGTCGGTAATCAGGCCTCTCGATGATCCGGCATTGCCATGGCTGGGTACCCTGATCGGTGTTCCGGTTTTGGGATTCTATTACTGGGCCACTAATCAATACATTGTGCAGCGAATACTGGGAGCAAAAGATGTAAAGAATGCACGCTGGGGTGCTATGCTTGGCGGGCTTCTGAAATTGCCTGTGCTTTTTATAATGGTAATACCCGGGGTACTTGCGTTTTCGATATTTCCGGGTCTGCCCGAATCCGATATGGTTTTCCCCACAATGGTTGCAGAAATACTGCCAATCGGGATTACCGGTCTTGTTCTTGCCGGCTTAATCGCTGCAATTATGTCGAGCATTGACTCCACGCTGAACTCTGCGTCCACCCTGATTACCATGGACTTTATCAAACCTAAAAATCCGAACCTGACTCCAAAAGAGACAGCAAAAATCGGTCGCTGGACCACTATTATTTTGATGGTAATCGCATCGGTTTGGGCTCCTATGATACAGTATTTCCCCGGAATGTTTCAGTACATACAGGAAGCTTTCTCTTATATAGTACCACCGGTTGTTGCCATATTCCTGATGGGAATGTTTTGGGAACGCGGAAACAGGCATGCAGCATTTATTACACTTGTTTCAGGCCATCTATTTTCGCTCAGTGTATTTACACTTTCAAAAATGGGTTTTGTAAACATCCATTTTACGATATCGGCCGGTATTCTTACTCTACTTTGCATTCTGATATTTATTTTGGTCAGCATATCGGGTGAAAAACCGCCGAAAGAAAAGGTAGAAGGGATAACGTGGAAATCCAGGCTGGCTGAACCGATCAGTGATTTACCATGGTATAAAGATTACCGGGTGCACTCAGCGATACTGGTGCTTTTAACCCTTGCACTTATTATTACCTTCTGGTGATTATCCGTTTAATTTTATTAAATTGAACTGGCGGCTTTTTTTTAGTCTCCTGTACCAGCTGTAAATAATTGAACGTAATCAAAAAATTAGAAGAAAAAAGGAAGTGACGTGTCTCAGTTAGAACTACTGAATCAACAAACCAAGGAGCTATCTGCTGGTATCAGGGAGTTTTACCTGCAGGGTGAAAACTTCAATGCAGCGTCTAAGGTTATCCGCCTGCTGGGATCTCATGTAAATGGATCCTCTGTAAGTTTTTGTATCTGGAATCCAGGTATAGAAGATTGCGATTCTGTATGGCTGGAAATATATACCCCAACTGAGCCTATCAGGTTTAACCAGGATGAACAACACATAAATTTTGCTGTCCAGAGAGTAGAACTGAAATGTTATAAGGCTTTTGCGTATGGTGTTGTGAGTGGTCTTAGAGCAGGTAACCGTGATCAGTTCGGCAGTTTTTACTCATTCGTTTTGCGCAGTGGAAATGAAGATAAATATGTAAATGATCCGATGGCATGGTCATTGCCATATGGCATTTATGCCCCGGCTGAGATATATGATATAGATTCGGTACAGAAAAACAGGAACGACAAGGAATATTTTACAGAATATCTGCCGAAAATTGTTGATTATGATACGAAAAGACAGCCGCCTTCAGTAAATCTCCTTGAAATTCATATTCCGACGGCTACTCAGGATGGCACCTTGCGAAGCCTTTCATCACTATACCGGCGAATAGGAAATAAGATCAAAAACGGAGAAAGCCTTACTCTCTATGAGAAAAATTTTACCGGTTTTGATGCAGTTCAGCTGATGCCGGTGGAACCGGTTATCGAACATCCTGAAAATCACCGCTTCTGGAGGCCAATTACTACACTCGACTCTACTGTTGATAATCTGACTGTTAAACTTGCAAAACCATCAGTTATTAACTGGGGATACGACATTGTCATATTTGGCTCTGTTGCTATCAATCCGTCGCTGTTGTCTACCGGCCGCCCGGATGAATTTCTTGAACTGATTGAAACACTTCACAATTACCCGGAAGGACCCATTAGAGTTGTTTTGGATATCGTATTTGGCCATGCCGACAACCAGGCGGTTAATGTTTTACCTGATGAATTTTTCACTGGCCCGAATATGTATGGCCAGGATCTCAACTTCAGGCATCCGGTAATCCGTGCGATGCTTCTTGAAATGCAAAGGAGAAAGGTCAACTGGGGAGTTGACTCAATACGTGTAGACGGAGCCCAGGATTTTAAATATTATGATGCAAATAAAGATGCACTTATACATGATGACGAGTTTTTAAACCAGATGAGTGAAGAAACGCAAAGTGTGTGCGGGATTGAATACAAACCATGGATGATTTTTGAAGATGGGAGACCGTGGCCCCGCGAGGATTGGGAACTTGCCTCTACCTACAGAGATGTCATCAAACAACAGGATCACTGTTTTCAGTGGGCACCGATGATCTTCGCTTATAATACGCCATATCTATTCACTTTTTGGATGTCAAAATGGTGGAGAGTCAGAGAAACTGCGAAATTTGGCGGCAGATGGATCAGCGGCTATGCAAATCACGATACAATGCGCCGGGGTTCACAAACAGATCCATCGGTGATACGGGTAAATACACTGCTTGGCAACGACCTGAAAGAAATTATGAACAGGGCTTACAACAACCCGTCCACAACTCTTTTCATGAATGGATTTATGCCCGGTGTGCCAATGGATTTTGTTCAGGCTCTTGTACATGCCCCCTGGAGTTTTATCAGAAATACAGATACTGAATACGCTCTAAAAGTTGCCGCAGAAGAAGCTTTTTTTCTGCACTGGCAGGTGAACGAAAAAGACTACCAGGATCAGCTCTATTTCAGGAATTTGAAAAACCTTGGTTTTAAAACATTTAAGCATCTGCAGGTTTTCACACATGCCCTTCTGCGGTTTATTGAAGTCACAAACTATAACATCCCGGAAATTGCAGGAATGCTGAATAACCTTGAAAACCTGGAGGTAAGGGGATGGGAACCGGATTCACTGAATAAATTTGCAACTGCATGGATGGCCGATTTACACCACTTTTGCAACGCTGAAAATCACTTTGCAGGAATTCACAACGAAAAAACGGCTTTCAATTTAAGAGTCAGAAAGTATCGCCTGAATAATCCCTGGCTTCGCAACAGTTTCAGGGATGAAGACCGGTTACACTATGTAGAACCTGTAAATTCCACAGCTACCTATTACGGGTATCGTAAGGATTATGTAAGCGGAAAAGAAATTATATTCCTGGCTAATATGGAAGGTCAGCCGCGCAGTATTACACCGGTGCGGCTGGATCTTCCTAATATAAAAAAACCGGGATGGGAAGTTGCACTTGCTACACCCGGTATGCAGCCCAGAACGGTTTCTGATACCTACCGCCTGGGAGTTTCTCAGGGAATTTTATTTGAACGAAAAGCCTGATGAAATTTAAAATCAATTAAAAAAAACAGCAGAATTTTCGCTGCAAGATCTATTTTTCTCTGTAAAAATAGATCTTTTTATTAGCGGCATCTTTTCCGCTTTTAATTTTTACGTTGTTTTCCTGGTTGTACTGATATACAGCAGTCCGCATTGAATTTACACTTTTCTCATTTTGGTAAGATACCTGAACAGCATCTCCTCCGGGCTCAAGCTTATCAAGAGCATCCATCAAAGGTTTGAATTTAGATGCCCTTCGCTTACTCGAATTTACCTGAGAACGTTTAACGAATTTAATATCCATTTTACACTATATTTTTTTTTACGTTGCAAAAAGACGCTCATGCACCTTTTTTTAGAAATGTAACTTATTATTTGCAAATATTTCTATTTGTACATTAGTTAACTAATTATTGCACACATTTATTACAATTTATTTTGTTTTACTTCAGATTTTTATTTATTCAAGATAATGTAGTAATCAACGATAGAAAATGCATTTACTAAAATTTACAAACACGATAAGATCACATTACATTTTCATTTCAAAAGGCAATTTGAAATTTTTACGATTAAGATGTATCTAAAGGTTTGTTGTTCTTTGTAAGATAGATTCTTGTTTTCAGAGGAGTTTAAAATGAAAACACAATTTCAAAAGAAGGTTGAAATCCAAGATCAAAAACATTCACAGGTACCGGTTCAAGACGTGGAAGGCGCCTGCTTTCATCAATAGCGAGTGTAAATTCGCGATACCACGGATTTTGATTATCCAGAACATTGTAGAGAGACAAGTTCGCATCGAGAATTCCTTTAAAAAGATTATCAGAATAGTTTAAAGTTATATCCAGTCTTTTGTATGTTCCAAGACGTTCCGGTTCATCAGCAATACTGTTGTTAAGCGAGATATTGTTTGGCGTTCCGGATGCCACAATCCATGATGTATGAAGATTCAGCGGTTGCGCAAGTCTGAATTCTGCAGTTGCTGTATAAGTATGAGTACGATCCCAGTCTGCATTAAAAGGTTTGCCATCCAGAATAAAGGAATTCTGTAATTCCATAGATGAAAGTGAATATGTTTGAGTGAAAGTCCACCTGCTGAACAGATGCCTGGTCAGTACTTCAATTCCGCGAGCCTCACCCTCATTTTCAAAAAACCACGGGGTATTTGAAAATGTATTTGACAAAGTTTGCACATTGATTTCGTGTAACCGTAAATTTTCTGAATTTTTGATATACCCTTCAACCTGCAGAAATGATTTTGGCAATACCTGTATATAAATTCCGGCGGAAAAGTGATCAACCGAGGATGGAGGCTGCTCTTCATTTGTGAGTATCCATATATCAGATGTTACCGCATTATCAAGTCCGATGCGATGCAGAAACTGATGATTTCTGCTGAACCCGAAGCCAAGTGAAACAGGTGAATCGGGCAGTAATTTTAATTTAACCCTTGGTGAAAACCGGTTATAGCCTCCGCTTTCGTAGTAGTGGTATCGCATTCCGAGATGCAGATTCATCATGGGTAAGTCCATAAAATCAGCCTGTAAAAAGCCATCTAACTGGCTGGATTCTGTTTGAATAAGAAAAGATGGCCTCTCAAATGAACTTTCACTGTAATCACCCCGGTAATAAAAAAATGAAGCACCGGCTGTAGCTGAAAATGAATTAAAAATAAAATCAAGAGATTGTTCTGCTTTGAACTGGTTCATGGTACTTTTATTCCGGAACGGGAATGTAAAAACATTGATCTGATTTGAACCGTCTGACCTGTTTATCCTTGTATAAACAAAATCTTCTCTCAGGAAATCTGATTCGTAGGAACTGATTCCGGTCATAGTATGACTGTAGACAATGTCAGAAATCTGCCGCTGATGCTTCACTGTTCCGGTAAAATTTCCCCATTCATTTTCAGTTATAAACTCCTGGTTATCAAATCGGGAATCGCTGCTAAAAGAACGTACTCTTCGGTCAACAAGCTGATTGGTAAAATCGCCGCCGTAATAAACACTTGCAATCCAGCGACTCCCCGAACTTCCTTCAAAATAGAGTTTTCCATGCAGATCGAAGAATTCCGCATCTGAATTGAGCGGTGTAACCAGGCTGGAATTGAGGTCAGTAAAATTTCCGCCGTCAAGAGTGGAGGGACGATTGATATCCAGTCCCCACTGTATCAGGTCTGAGTTATTAAACCAGTTAACAGTATTCAGTAGGGAACCGCGACCGGAGATCAGCCAGCTGGACTTTCCGTTCATCAGGGGTCCTTCGATCGTTGCTTTATAACTGGAATTACTGATCCCGATTTTGGCGCGGGTACTGTTTAATGAGCCTGTACGTGTAATGAGTGAAAGAGTTCCGCCTGTAGGAGATTCAACCTGTGCGGGAGTTACGTCATAAAAAAAACCGCTCGACTGCAGTGCGTCTTCATTAAAACTGTCGAGCAGTCCAAAAAGATGGCTTTGATTAAAAACAGTGATTCCGTCGAGCATAACCAGTAAACCATCCGGAGAACTGCCGCGAATATTCAAACCGTCGTTTAAAGCTGTGGTAATTCCAACAGAAGGAAGCACCTGGAGTGCGCGTACGGCGTTGCTCTCACCGAAGGGACTGAACCGCCCGGTTTCAATTAATCCCCGGAATGTGCTGTCGGATGAAGCATAAAAAGAGGCTCCTGAAATTACAATTTCATTTCCCCTGACTGATTCCGGTTTCAGCCGAATGGTAAGATCCCGTATTTCAGATCCGGTGTCTGTCTGAAGCCGGATTTCTTCACTTCTGTATCCCACATAGGAAGCTTTTACCCGAAGAATGTTATCCTGAGGCTTTGTTGTGAAATGAAATGTTCCGGCGCTTCCGGTCGATACTCCTTTCAGCCGTTCATTTTCGAGCCATGAAACTGTTGCATGAGGAAGCCTTTCACCGGTTTCAGCATCAACAACCTGACCGTTTACAGAGAGGCGATTTACGGACGTCTCATTTCCCCCCGCCTGAAGCAGCAAAACCCGGAACCGCTCTTCATCCACGTCCAGCCTGAGCCCGTATTGATTCAGCAGCCGGTTCATTTTTTGAAACAGTTCATCTTCACTGCTGTTAATTGTAAGTCTGATATCTGAAATGAGAGATTCCCTGTATAAAAAACGCCAGGAACTCTTTTCCTGGATATCTTCAAAAATCTCCTGAACCGGCTTATTGGAGTATGCAAACTCATTTTGAGCGACCAGGCTTTCTGTCGTACTTATCAGGAAAAAAGCGAAAAAAATTATTCTCAGGATGAATCTCATCATTGTGTTCCTGGTACAAATTGGTAGGTTGTGCCATCACTTGTTTCAAAGGAGCCGCCCAGAACCATGCCAAGATCCCGAAGGGCCTGATCCTTCTGGTCAAGAGTGATTGAGCCGCCGAGAGATTCCTGTTCGATCGACCCGGGTGCCTGTATCCGTATCTGGAAATGATATTCCAGTTCGTTAAAAATTGAGCGGGCCTGTCTGTTCGAAAACTGCAGTCGATTATTCATCCACGAGGTAAACAGTTTTTCTTCTGCGGGTTCCGGCATTGTTAATTTTTTATTGCTGATAACGGCTTTTTCACCCGGATCAAGATCTGCTTTTTCACCCGTTTCAATTACTTCAAATTGCACGGACCCCTCTTCAAGAAATACCCTGGTTTGGTTTCCCCAGTCACTTAGCACAAACCTGGTTCCCAAAACAGTTACCCTGCCATTTGAGGCTGTAACCGAGAACTCTCTTTCAGGATTGCTTTCAACAGTGAAATAGCCCTCACCTTCCAGCCGATATTCTTGCCGGTTCTCATTATCATCTGAGAGTTTCCAAAGAGCGGAGTGTGGCCTAAGCACAACTTTGCTGCCATCAGCCAGGTTTATTTCAGTAATGGACTGACCCGTTTCGGCAATTAGATCAGGTGTTTGTGAAGGAATCAAATAGAAAAGTGATACAAGAGCTGCAAGCAGAATAGCAGCTGCAATGCGCAGATATTGGGGGCTGATGAAATTAAGTGAATATATTCGTGAGGATTGTTTACTTGCGGGCAATTCATTTTCGATAAACTGCCACATTCTCTCCTGCGGCACGGCGATCTCATTTTCAACAGTCTCTTTTTCTTTTTTATATGCTAATAAATATTCAGGCAGATTATCACTGATTGTATTCAAGGCCACACGATTATCCCTGCACTCGCCAATTTCTTTTGCAAGTACCAGGTCCGGGTCGTTATGTGGCAGTTGATTATTATTCATTTCATTGGTGGCTGTATAAAAAAGTCATGTTAATAAATGTGAGTGACGGGCAGGACCACATCACTCACATTATGAAATAAGCGGGTGGTTATTTATACATCATCATCACTGTCGTCATTGTCATCATCGCTGCTGTCGTCATCTTCATTGTCATCGCCATCACCATCACTGTCATCATCATCGTCTGATTCAAATTCCACTTCAAGTACTATATTATCGTCAGTATCTCTCTGGCGAAAGAATTCACCATCAGCTTCAACGATTTGACCATTCTGAATGGCGAGATCAACTTCTTCCAGGGAGAAAAAGTCTCCGTCATCTTCGATTTCGCTCTCTTCCGTTACCAGGAATACCCGGCCGTTTTCGAGTGTAAATGAAGATTCAACCAGGTTTACGGATTGAACGATTCCCTCAAAATCAGCATCGGCATCAAGTTCAAATTCAACTTCAGTTGCAAACAGAAAGTCTGAACCTTCTCTTCTTTCCACTTCACCTTCAGCTTCTACGATAAAACCGTTCTGAATGGCACGCTCAACTTCCTCAAGAGAGAAGAGGTCACCATCGCCTTCAATTTCGGTTGCATCAGTCACTTTTACGCGCTGCCCATTGGCAAGAGTGAAAAAGGATTCATCAAGATCGACAGACCGGACGATGCCTTCAAATTCATCATCATCAAACACCTTTCCGTCATCCAGCTTTATTCTGAAAATCTTAGAGAAATCAGCAAACCTGAGAAGCGCGGTTCCGTCACCGGTAAACTCAACGGTACCCTGGATTGTTTTTGTCTCGGTATCGCCGTTCCTGGTACGGTTGATATTAATTTCGTAAGTAAGGGTGCCCGTGACTCCTTTACTGAGATCACCGCCCAGTTCCGCCAGAGATTTATCGATCTGCACATTCAGGAAATCGACAAGAATGGTATAATTTCTTTCCAGGGGCTGTCCGTCAGACCCGCTTGCTTCAAAATTTCCGGAACCTCTGTGAACGCCGTCAATAGATAAGAAAGGAGATCCGTCGGTCAGTCCGTCAATCAGAAACTCATCTTCCCGTTCAAAAGAAGATTTTTTACGGGGAGTTTCAAGGGAACCGTTTCGAATGCCTGAAAAGTCTATGGTTTCAATTCTGTCGCGCTGGGCTCTCGGGAATACTATAAATTCACCGTTTATATCCAGGAATATATACTCAAGCGTGGCGGAAGAACTTTTTGAAAAGTTTGGCCTGTTTACGCTTCTGTCGAAAGAAAGCGTATGTGTTCCTGTTTCGGGGTCAAAAGAGTAACTGAAGTTTCTCTCAGAGCCTCTGCCGCTATTATCTTCATCATCGTCATTTGCTGAAGAACTTGATGGTTTGGCCAGTGTTGATGAAGCAACACCGTCAAATCCTCCTTCTGAAGGAATGGCAATAGCATCATTCAAACTGGTTAAAATACCGTCATTTTGGTCGGAAAGAGATTCCCCGATAATTTGACCGGCAGCTTCCAGGTCAGCATCAGAAATTTCATCGGTGGTTGAGTCTACACTGTCTATCGTACAGGATGAGAATAGTAAACCTGCCAAAAGAGCCAGTGGCAAAGCTTTCAAGTTGTAGATTTTATTTTTTATTGAGAACATGATTTTATGAATTATGTTTGAGTTCACCTGTGTTACACACCACCCGGATTTTACCCCTAATCAGATTTATTTTTTTCACGGAACATTTTCAGAGAGTTTCTCATATCCTTCAGGGCGAGTGCCATGTGATTTTCTACAGTTTTCACACTCACATCCATTGCTTCGGCTGTTTCTCTATAGGTAAAATCTTTTAAAAAACAGAATTCAAAGACCATTCTGCGCTTATCAGGCATAGCAGCCACAGCTTTATCAATTGCCGTCTTCAGCTGATGGTTTTCAAGATCGTCTTCCGGAGTTCTGCTGCTTTCCCGGTCGGGAATATCACGGCCATCGTCAAACTTTTTATGATCACGGATATGGTTCAGCATTCGCGAATAGGCTATCTGGAAAAGGTATGCCTTCAATGATTTTTCAGGATCAATCCCGTTTCTTTTTTCCCAAATCATGAGAAAAGCCTTCTGAACAAGATCTTCTGCAACTGGGCCGTCAACGCCTCTGCTGACCAAAAAGCGATAAAGCGGTTGATTGTGGGTTTCAAAAAATTTTTTAAATGCGTCCTGGTCCCCGTTTTTAATTTTCAGACAGAGTTCATCTCCTTCAAATTCATCCGACTTTGAAAAGGCAAGCAAAAGTAAAATCAGCTCTGGCGTAAAAATCACAAAGGTAATGATGGAGTTTTTATGTTACCCGGTTACTCAAGAGGGTGTAAAATATGCAAATAATCTAATTTAAACAGTGTCTGTATCGTTTACTTTCAGAACAACGGCACCCTTTCCGCCACCCTGTTTTATTTGCATCAGGGCACTGTTTGCTTCTTCCAATGAATAGAGAGTAACATCGGGCTCGATGGGTATTTCAGCGGCAACGTTCAGAAATTCCGTTACATCCTTCCGGGTTACATTTGCCACTGATTTAATCTCTTTTTCTTTCCAGAGATGTTCTGTATAGTCCAGGTTCAACAGGTAATCAATATCTGCATCCTCCTTTCTGATGGCATTTATGACCAATCTTCCGGCCGGCTCCAGGTTTTTTAAAGCTTCCACAACCGGTTTCCACACGGGTGTTGTATCGATGATGGCATGTAGTTTTTGTGGTGATTCCTCTTCAGTGTCACCCGCCCATGCTGCTCCGAGCTCCAATGCAAATTCCCTCTGTTTTTCACTTCGGGCGAACACATAGATATCGGTATCCGGATAAAGATAACGCGACAGCTTCAGGACAAGATGGCCGGATGCTCCGAATCCTGTTAATCCAAGACGTTTTTCATTTTCTATTTCCGCAAGCATAAGTGAACGGTAACCGATGGCTCCTGCGCACATCATGGGCGCGGCCTGTTCGTCCGGAATGGAACCGGGTATGCGATAGACAAATGAGGCAGGGGCCACCATATATTCTGCGTATCCTCCGTTTACATCCCTGCCTGTGGCTGTAAAATTGTGGCAGAGATTTTCGTCGCCTTCAAGACAGTGTTCGCACTCCCCGCATGCTGAGTAGATCCAGGCCACACCGACACGTTCTCCAGTATTTACCTCTGTCACTCTATCCCCGCACTGTTTTACAATTCCCACAACTTCGTGTCCGGGTACTACAGGAAAATCAGGAGGAGCTGTACGGCCCTCAATTTCATCCAGTTCAGTATGGCATACGCCGCAGACAGTTACCTTTATCAGAACGTCATCCGGGCCCGGTTCCGGTTTCGGAAGTTCTTTGAGAGTCAGAGGCTGATCTGTTTTAGCAAGGTCTTTTATATTTTCAAGAATCATTCCTTTCATATCGTCCTCTTTAATTATATTTGTTATTTATAATATAATTTAAAAATTTAGAGACGTTAAAAAAGAGGTATAATCGGTATAACTGAATCGATGCGGGGACTTTTTGTCTAAATGAAGATGAAGATAATCTATTCATCTTTTTTTAGTACATTTTCATATGAAATCATTGGGACTAATACTGGCACTTATTTTTGCGGGCTGCAGTACGGAGGAGCGTCAAACCGATACAAGCGATAATGTGGCGCAGGGGTCTGCTTCAGGATATACAGCCCTGACAGGCAGTGAATCTCAGGATGAGACATACGTTTTGTATTCAGAGGGGAGAAAGATTTCCAAACATCAGTCCGAGACCGAAACACACCGGGCTGCTTTGAATTATTTGGAGGAAAATCCGTTTGTTGAAGTCTATTTTACCAATGACATTGAATATGACCGGGAAAATCAGGAGGAAGTATCGGTTGAGGAGCTTTACAATTTTACACATCCTGCATTGAACAATATTGAATGGACCCTGAAACAGCCGCTGGACCTGGAAGGTTTTGAACTGATGACAAAAGCCAGATCCAAAGCTGACAGCATACGGATATCTTATGAGTGCGAAAATCAAAGGGTAAGCAGGACAATCAAGCCTGAAAACGGTAATTTTGAAGACAGTTTTTCGGCTGACTGTTCAAAAATTGTGACACGTCTTCATGCCTATGATGAGAAGATGGTGGGTGGATACTATACAGTGGATGTTGGATTTTTCAATTCAGTAGATTTTTAAAAAGAGATTTAAAAATCAACATACTGCATACTGCTTACTATATGTGCCTGGAAATTATGATTCGGTGGGTAAATCTTTCTCCTTCCATTTCCGCCAGCCGCCGGCAAGTGATTTCACATTTTTGTATCCCATCTTTTTTAAATTATCAGCAGCCAGTGCACTTCGGTAACCTCCGCCGCAATAGAGGATGATATCTCTTTTTTTATCAGGAATTACAGATTCGATCTCGCGCTCGATAACACCTTTGCTCAGGTGAACAGCCCCGGGAATTCTTCCCTGCTTCCATTCATGGGTTTCTCGAACGTCGATCAGTGAAAATTCTTCCCCATCCTGGATCAATCCGGCTGTCTCTTCGGAATCTATCTCCTTTACACGAGTCAGCGCATCGTTTACAAGCTTCACAAATTTTTCGGAGTGTTGTTTACTCATGATATGATTTTAAATGAATAGTTTCACGGGAGTGCAATGATTCAAAAACAGTTGCCCGTTTCTCTTATAATATTATGTAAACAAGTCAGATAAACAAGAACCAGTTAAAAGTTTATGATTTTTATTGAGGCTGTCCAAAAAAGTGATATTTGGTTTATGGATGGCTTAGTAATTAAAGTTTGTTTCATTTCGCCAGCTGGCAGATTCGTGGCAATAAACTCCGGGATTTGCCACGATGTCGCGAGGACACAAGGTAACACGAAGAACTAATGCTACATCAATTTTAAATGAGCTGTGGTAAACTTAACTTTTCAGACATCTCCCTGAATTCAGTTTCTGATGCTGCCGCGTTCAATAAGTTCACGTGCGCTGCTGAGTGCTGAATCGGTTATCTCTTCACCGCTCATCAGGCTTGCCACTTCCCGGATGTGTTCCTCTTCCGACAGCGGTTTGATCCTGGTTACCGTACGATCATCTTCTTCTATCTTTTCAACACGATAGTGTTTGTGTGCCTGGCTGGCGATTTGCGGCTGATGGGTAATAGCCACAATCTGGCACTGTTCGGACAGGCTCCTCATCATTTTACCCACTTTTTCTGAAACACTTCCGCTGATTCCTGTGTCGATCTCATCAAAAATCATGACCGGAAGATGCTGTTCACGGGCAATGATAGATTTCATTGCAAGCATTACCCGGCTGATCTCGCCACCCGAAGCGATCCTGGCCAGGGGCTTCGGATCTTCACCTTTATTGGTGGAAATGTAAAACCGGACATCATCACAGCCGTTTATAGTGCACTGAACCGGTTTGCCGTCAATCTGTATCCAGCCGTTTTGGCTGTAGAGCCAGTTCACATCAACCCGGAAAGCCGCGTTTTCGATCCCAAGATATTTCAGGGAGTTCACGACACCGGCAGAAAGCTGACTGCCGATTTCTGAACGCTTATTATGAAGAATCAAGGCTCTTTTTTTCAATTCAGCTGCCTGTTTTGCAATTTGCTTTTCCAGGTTTTCAATTTCTATATCAAAGTTTTCGGCAGTATTCAGCTCCGAGCGGATCTCATTCTTATAACGGATTAAATCGGGGATGTCTCGCTGGTATTTCTTTTGAAGACGGTTGAGGTCCGACTGTCGCTTTCTCAGTTTTTCCAATCGCTGAGGGTTGAATTCAATCCGGTCGCGATATCTTTCTGTAAACTGGATGGTTTCCTGTAAACTTATCCGTGCTGTGTTAACTTCTTCAAGATAGCTTTCAAATTCAGGCTCTATTCGGGCCATATCTTCGAGGTGAATCTTAACACGGTTGAGCAGGTCGATCAACCCGGCCTCTTCATTACTCCCGATTTCCGTAATAGCCGCTGCTTTTTGATCCAGATCTTCCGCATTATCGAGCAGGTTCATTTCTGCATTGATCTCATCTTCCTCTTCCGGCTGAAGATCAGCCTCCTGCAACTCTTTCAGCTGAAACCGGTAGAGTTCGCTCTTCTCCTTTAATTCAGATTCCCGTTTTTTCAGGTTCCCCAGCTGCTGCTTCAGGTCCGAAACCGCTTTATACTCCTTCTGATACTCTTCAAGAAGAGGCTGAACCGGTTCAAACTGGTCGATCACCGATAGATGATGTTCTTCTTTCAGCAGTATCTGGTGCTCATGCTGTCCGTGCAGATCCACAAGCATATCACCCACCTGCTTTAGAACGCCGATATTTACAGGTGTATCATTGATAAAAGCCCGGCTGCCGGTCTGACGAATTTCACGTCTGAGAATCAGAATCGGTGTATAATCCACTGCATTTTCTTCTAAAATAGCTGCGATGAATTCATCTTTTCCTACCTCTACTGACGCTTCGGCAATTGCTTTGGCTGCACCCTGGCGTATCACTTCCGTATCGGCACGCTCACCTAAAATCATATTCAGCGCCCCGATGATAATCGACTTCCCGGCCCCGGTCTGCCCGGTAAGAATATTCAATCCCCCGCCAAAAGAAACCTCAAGTTCATCAATCAGGGCAAAATCTTTTATGTAAAGAGTTTTAAGCAAGTTTATTAATTGTGAATGTAAAATTTTGAATTTTGAATTACTTCTTCAACGATTCAGCAGTGGTCTTGACGATTGACGTAAGTATAGAATTTATTTCTTCAATTTCCATAAACAAATCGGATGAAACCTTCATAATTTTTCCTTCATCTATTAGTCTGAGCCAGTATTTGGTTTCTCTGCCTTCTTTTGAAGCCAAACTCATTTTATGAAGAAAATCCTTTCTGGATTGTGCGGCAAGCGCCTCCTCAATATTTGCTCCGATACTCGTTCCCGATTTAAGCAATTGATTACCTATCACATATTCTCTGTTTGCGCTTAATTTTTTGTAGAATCTAATAATGGATAAAGCAAACAAAAATGATTTTTCCTGTATTACGTTATTCTTATTCATATCAATCCTCTGTTTTCATTAATTAAAAATTGAAAATCCAAAATTCATAATTTTGAACTACGGTGGTTTATAGTAAGAACAGAATTTTGTGAAATCCTTACACTTGAATTTTTTGTATCTTTGTTACTTATGTTGGTGAAAAGAGAAAATCCGAATCGTACAGAATATATGCTTCATGTGCCGGAGGGGCAGCATACGGATGTCAGGCTTGATGTCTATATTACCTCTTTCGTACAGAACGCAACAAGAAGTAAAGTTCAAAAAGCGATCAAAGATAAATATGTATTGGTGAACGGGGAGTACCAGAAGCCATCTTATATCATGCAGCCTGAAGATGTAATTGAAATCAGTCTGCCCAAGCCGCCGCCCGAAAAGGCGAAGCCACAGGAGATGGACCTGGATATTGTCTATGAAGATGATGATTTGATTATTGTTAATAAGCCAGCAGACATGGTTGTTCATCCCGCGTTTGGTAACTGGCAGGGAACGCTTGTGAACGGACTGCTTCACCACACCAATAAAAATCTGTCTAAGACAGATAACAAAACTCTACGGCCCGGAATCGTGCACCGGCTGGATAAAGATACCAGCGGGCTTCTCGTTGTAGCTAAAAATGATGTGGCTCATCACAAACTGGCAAAACAGTTTGCAAAAAAAGATGCAGATCGTACCTACTGGGCTATTGTATGGGGGAAACCGCCCCGGGAAGGCACCATTGAAGGCAACCTTGGCCGCTCACCCCAGAACAGGAAGATCATGACAGTTCTTCCGGAAGGCGAAGGGAAACATGCGGTCACTCACTTTACAACCCTGGAGTATTTTGACTACCTGGCTCTTCTTGAGATACGCCTGGAGACAGGCCGTACGCACCAGATACGCGTTCATATGCAGAAGGAGGGATACTATGTGTTTGGAGACCAGACCTACGGCGGAGATTCAGTTAGGTACGGGCCTAATACCGGCTCGCGGAAAGTGATGTTTAAGAAGTTGTTTGAACAAATGCCTCGTCAGGCTCTGCATGCAAAAACACTGGGATTTGAACATCCTGCAACCGGTGAACAGGTGGAGTTTAACTCTGAACTGCCGGCCGACTTTCAATACTTGCTGGATACCCTTCGTGACAAATGTAAAACAGAATATTAAAAAATATGGCAAAGGAACAGAAAAAAGAGATAAGCATAACAGTAACACTTGATGAAAATAGTATACCCGGTAAAATTGAATGGAGTGCTGATGACCTCGAAGTAAAAGAAGAAGCCGAAGCCCGTGCCATGATGTTATCATTCTGGGATCACAATACAAAAGACACCCTGAAACTTGATTTGTGGACCAAAGATATGACCGTGGATGAGATGAAGATTTTTTTCCACCAGACTCTTACCAGTATGGCAGATTCACTTGAAAATGCAATTGATGATAAACGCATCAGCGGGGATATGAGAGACTTCTGTGACTACTTTGCAGAAAAGATGGAAATTAAAGTGTAAGGAATTGAGTTATTTATACTCAGACAAGGAGACAGAATGATAGATTATACGGCCACCTATACGGATCAATATCAATTAACCATGGCCCAGGTTTACTATCAGACCGGCCGTCATAAAAACAATGCAGTATTTGATTACTTCTTCCGGAAGCTTCCCTTTGACGGGGGATATGCGGTTTTTTGCGGGCTCGATACCCTTATTGATGTCCTTGAAAACCTGAGATTCGATGAGCAAGATTTGGCTTATATGAAGAAAACCGGCCTTGATCCTGATTTTGTGGATTACCTGGAAAATTTTGAGTTCAAAGGTAATGTATATTCCTCACGAGAAGGAGATCTTGTATTTCCCACGCGTCCGGTGCTCCAGGTTGAAGCCGATATCATTGAGGCCCAGATTATAGAAACCCTGTTGCTGAATATCCTGAATATTCAGACGCTGGTTGCTACGAAAGCAAGCAGGATGCACCTCGCGGCAGGAGAGAGAAAGCTGGTGGATTTCGGTCTGCGAAGGGCACACGGCCCGGGAGGATATTATGCAAGCCGGGCAGCTATTGCAGGCGGGTTCGACTCTACGAGCAACGTACGGGCAGGTCGTGATTTCGATATTCCCATTTCAGGAACGATGGCTCACTCATTTGTGCAGAGCTATGACAATGAAATTGATTCATTCCGGGATTTTGCAGCCGGACGACCAAATGACTGTGTGCTGCTGGTGGATACGTACGACACCATTCATAGCGGTGTCCCAAATGCCATTACAGTCGGGAAGGAGATGGAAGAGAAGGGACACAAGTTAAAGGGCATCCGGCTGGATAGCGGAGACCTTGCCTGGCTGGCAAAAAAGAGCCGCAGGATGATGGATGACGCAGGCCTGCCGTACGTTAAAATTGCCGCTTCGAACCAGCTTGATGAGTATGTAATCAAAAGCCTGCTCGACCAGGAAGCACCGATTGATCTCTTCGGAGTTGGAACCAGCCTGGTAATCGGGCGGCCCGATTCGGCCCTCGACGGTGTGTATAAACTCTCTTATGCCAATCAGCAGCCCAGAATTAAATTGTCGGAAACCATTGAGAAAGTGACACTGCCCGACCGCAACCAGGTTTACAGGATATGGGATGAAGAGGGAAAATTAATCGGTGCGGATGCCGTAGCGCTGGAAGGAGAAGAAGATTTTAACGAGATGTTTCATCCATTTGAGCCTCATCAGTCTCTGACATTTGAAAATTGTACAAAAGAGCCTCTGCTTCATAAAGTGATGGAAAATGGTTCAAGAGTGTCTGAAAAGAAAACTCTGAACCAGATCCGGGAATTTGCTATGAGCCGGCTGAGTGAATTGCCGGACGAGTACAAGCGATTTGAAAATCCGCATATCTATAAGGTGGGGATGAGCAAAGGTCTCAAGGATGAGAGAGACACGTTAATTGAGAGGTATAAGGAGTAAACTGGCTTTATTTTGTTTCATGTGGGTAATAGATATAATCCTGTATGAAAGCCTGGAATGGCAGATTTTGGAACGCACAAAAATGGATCTCACTTTACAAGCAATCTCATGGTACTTTTGAGCGGTCAAAAGTACCCAAAAACCGACGGGCGGTTGATTTGCTACGGCGGGCTCTTTGTGGCACTTTGCGATGTAAAAACGAGGGTCCATCACGTATTCTAAAGGTAATCAAAAACACGACCGGTGCGTTTTTACACCCATCGCATGCGTACCCCAAAGAGCAAACACCGCCTGCACAAATCAAAGGCCGGGTAATTCATCAGCCTTAAAAAATTATTATTGCTAAAACGAACAATCCTTATAAAGCAATCTTTTTTTATTCAGGTATATATTGCAATAGTAACCTGGCAGACTGAAGGTCTGCAACAGGTAAATTTTTTTAAGATTTAATAGCGGTGAGAGGTTTGACTTTATTGATTGGTAAGAATAAACCATTATTCTGATTTTTATCAGTTATGATGATTTGTCTATGGACGTCTGATAGATAAAATCTTAATTATTCATAGCACGACCTGTACCAGGCCTACAGCCTGGCGAATGTGCTTCATTGTCATGTCCCCCCAGGCGCTGCCTGGGGTTGTGTTGTGACAGGCCTTCAGCCTGTGAGATCTCGGTAAATATTGAGAGAACAGCCCTGAAAGGGTGGTGGCAATGCCTGTCCAAAAGTAGAGTTGATCGCAGCTCAACGTAAATACTTAGCTAAATTTTAAGTAGCATAAATTCTTCGTGTAACTTAGTGTCCTCGCGTCTTTGTGGCAAATACCGTCAGTTTTATTGCCACGAAGGTCTCAAGGATGAGAGAGACACGTTAATTGAGAGGTATAAGGAGTAAAATCGGTTTAATTTAATTTAGGTGAGAAAAAGTGCAAAAATTAAATTATCACCTCAAAATAAATATCTGATACCAGATAATTGCAAATCCGGGTGTTCCGGTTTCGTACTCAGATTCCTTTGCAAAAACAGGCTGAAAGCCTGATACAACACAGCCCCGACGAAGTGTCGGGGTATGATATTGCAATAGTAAACGGGCAGACTGAAGGTCTGCAACAGGTTGGTTTATTTGTAGGTTTGATTGCCTGATATGGAGGTCTTATAGAAAATATTTAACGGAGTATAACTCATTCTGTTTCAGGCCTTCAGCCTGATTGGATTGTGGCTGTCGATTTCCCCCAGGCGCTGCCCGGGGTTGGATTGCGTCAGGCCTTCAGCCTGTGAGATCTCAGTAAATATTGAGAGAACAGCCCTGAAAGGGTGGTAGCAATGCCTGTCCAAAAGTAGAGTTGACTGCAGTTCAACGTAAATACTTAGCTAAATTTTAAGTAGCATTAGTTCTTCGTGTAACTTAGTGTCCTCGAGTCTTCGTGGCAAATACCGTCAGTTTTATTGCCACAAGGCACAAAACCACGAGGTTCACGAAGTAAACTTCAATAAGTAAGAAATTAATAAATCAAATTCATCTTTTGGAACAGCCTCGCAAGCAGGATACAAACCCAAGCCACAATAATTACCTCAAGAGTGGTCGGCAACCGTTTTCCAAAGCTGACTAATAACACTTCTGTATTCACTTCACAAACTCAATTGCCCAGATGCTCATTCAGAAATTCGGTTGTTTCGGTCCAGGCCTTTTCTGCTGCCTCCTCGTTGTAGCGGGTTCCGGACGGATTGGCAAAAGCGTGTCCTGCATCCTCATAGATATGAATGGTTGCGTCCTTCCCGAGGTCGTTTAAAACAGATTCAAATTCACGCACGTTTTCAACCGGTATTCCGCGGTCTTCCGCACCGAATAATCCGAGAATCGGCATATCCAGTTTTTCGAGACGATCCGGATCGGTCACCAGGCGACCGTAATAGATAACCGAAGCATCAATTTTATCCGGTATTGCCAGAGCCGTGTTGAGCGACCATGCACCCCCGAAACACCATCCGAGTACACCCGTTTTGGTTACCTCTTCCTCCGAATCCAGGTATGCGTACGCTTGTCGCAAGTTATCGACAGCATTTTCATTATTTTCACCGACTTCACGGGCATATTTCCCAGCATTTTCAGGAGTCTCGGCAACCTTGCCGCGATAGAGATCTACGGCAAGAGCTTTATACCCAAGTGAGGCCAGCCGGCGCGTCATCATTCTGATATTGTCGTTGAGCCCCCACCATTCATGGATCACAATAATTCCCGGCAGATTGGAGTCTGTGCCTTCAGGCTTTGCAAGATATCCTGTAATTTTCTGTCCATCGACGTTGGCATAAGCAACCGTTTCTGTTACTACCGGTTCCGTAATTTCTGCATCGGCTGAAGCGTTAGCTACCGGCGAGTCATCTTTGTGTTCGGCAGACATCCGGTCTATGTAGTCCGGTTTTTCACCACTGCATGCGGTGAGGGTAGAGATAAAGAGGGAAATTATCAGTATTGGAGAAAAGAGTCCGGTAATTTTCTGCATAGCTGTTCAGGTTATGTGATTTATATTTATCGTGCCATAAATGTAGTATATCCCGGGGATGAACCAAAAACCGCCGGCAATAAAAATTCATTCCGATCCTGTCATTACATCAGAATGTTTCTTATTTTTGAATGCTTAAAATGCATGATAACCGGCAGATCATCCATGTTGAAATAATCCTGCTTATCCGGCGGATTTCACTTTCATATTGTTGCTCTGCACGTTTATACAAAAACTTGCGCCCGTAGCTCAACCCCGACACGTGTGTCGGGATTTCACACAGGCAGAAATGAATTATTGAATATGCGCCCGTAGCTCAACCCCGAAGTGTCGGGATTTCGCTCGGATAAATATGAGTTTTGTAAAATGCGCCCGTAGCTCAACTGGATAGAGCGTCTGACTTCGGATCAGAAGGTTGAGGGTTCGAATCCTTCCGGGCGTACTCCTCAAAAAACCCCTTTTAATTAGCTTTAAAAGGGGTTTTTTTATGTTTTTTAGGCAAATTTGAGGATTTGTATTCGGTACAACTTTTCACAAAATAGGCACTTTTTCTTGTTTTGGTTGTACAAAAAGTTGTACATTTTTAGCGAACGAAAACCAAAATGTACAACCATGGCAAGCTTGAGGAAAAGGGGTAAAAATTACTCGATTATATTCAAAACATTCATCGATGGGAAACCGGTTATGAAGACCTTTGCACTTGGCACCCGGTATAAAAAAATTGCAGAGGAGAAGAAAGTCCTCTATCAAAAACTTTATGAAGAGGGCAAGATTGATCCGTTTCAGGATGGGTGGAGTGTTAAAGATTATGAAAGGGCCCAATATGAGAGTAGCGGAAAAGCTGCAGTGGTTGACAGCTATTTTCTTGATGATCTTAAAGAGGACTTTCTGAAAACAAAGTCACATACAACTAAAGCTACAAGAAAGGGCTACGGTTCTGTTATTAAACTCTTCATTGACCATGTTGGGCGGTCGATGACTGCTACCTTAATTAAACCATCAGACATTCGAACTTTCTGTTTTAAGGATAGTTATTCTAACGCAACGCAAAGAAATTACTATAAACACCTAAAAGTATTTTTTGCCTGGTTGACAGAGAAAGGGATTATAGAGGAAAATCCCTGTGAAGAAGTTACTCCCCCTAAAAAAAGGGATAAACTTGTTGACAAAATTTTCAGTGAAGAAGAATTAGGCCAAATTTTTGAGGCGTTCAAGGCTCATCATAAAATATGTGAGGAGAATCGCCACATTGTTCAACAATCTTTGCGGCAGGACTGGTTTATTCCGATGATTCAGACTGCTTACTATACCGGGCTTCGCAGAAAGGAAATTACCCGGCTGAAATGGCACCAGGTTGATCTGGAAAATCGTGAGATTCAGGTAACGGATACAAAAAATGGACGTGAGCGTACGGTACTGGTGTTTGATAAGGCTTATCATACTCTAAAAGATTGGCATGCAGAGAGTGGAAACACAAAGAATGGTTTTGTATTCCCAAGCCCGAAATCACATAAAAAAGGGCAATTTGCTCTGCCGGGAGATTATGTGTCCAAAGTATTTAAAGGCTATGTGAAAAAAGCACAACTGAAAGAGAGTATTCACTTTCACGGACTTCGCCATTCATGTGCCACCTTTATGATTCGCGAAGGTGTTGATGTTACAATGGTAAAAGAGATGCTCGGACACAGAAGTATTGAAGTTACAATGAGGTATGTAAGCCTTAATGTAAATGATCGAAAGAACAGAGCGAAAGAATTAGGATTAATATCATAAAATCAATGAAAAACGAAGAAATGAAACACGAGAATTTATATACAAGAGAAAAAACTCCCCAAAAAATACCTGCAAAAGATGGTTATTTAACCATACTGGCATATACCCTGTACAGACATCATAATGCTCATTATCCGGACGAATATATAAGGGTGCCGGTCAAACTCATTGGGCAATACATTGAATATACTGGCGAAAAGCATAATAATTTACATACTGAGCTTCGCGGGCTGGATGGATTTTCTGCGGATACGTTTCAGGGTTCTTTTAAAAAGAAGATGACTGATATTGCAGAGGATGAACGAGATCAGGCTATTCAAGAACTATATGCATTTCTTGAAAAAGAAATGGCTGGACGAGAAGAGACTCTCAAATTTCACCGTGTTGAAAATTCACACATAGATTTTCAACCGTTAAAAGATCTATTGAAAACAAGAGCAGATGAAGAAGATCTTATAAAAGTGCCTTCTATTCCTGACTATCTTTTAAAAAAAGTAAGAGCACGTATCAATAAGGTTGCAGAATCACAGGCAAAGCTGGAAGCCCTGGACCATGTTCAGCTGCACATTGATTTGACCGGTGAGTATAAGTTCAAAAAAATTGCGGAAAGTGCAGGTCATATATACAGACTGATGGGGAAACCTGATCTCACATCAAGAGATGATTTAATAAAATTGGTTAACCAGGCAATAACGAATTATGAAATAGAGAATAATCCGGATTTTATTTTCAACGAAAAACTGTACTATCAGTCGGTTTACAACAGCTTCAAGAATAAAATGGAAAAAATTAGCCAAATCAGGGTTTAAAAAGAAGAAGATTAAACAGGAATAAACTGCTTTTAAACACATCTGAAGGCAATGTTTTAAGTACTTTCTTCTTTTTAATAAAAATAAGTGGTAAAAGCGGCCTTTTGTTATTAAAACGAAGATGCGGGATTGCTGAAAACAATAGCGAATAGTTCATAAGGTCGAGATCTTAATTGCGTAAACAAACCCAAACAAAACAATTAAGATCATGAAAAAGCAACAAACTCTAATCGATAAAATTACCAATCTAGAGGCAAAGCTCGACTTTGTAGTAAGCGCACTTCAACGAAAACGAGACACTACGAAATATTTAACTGCCCAGGAAATCGAAGCTGAATTCGGTATCGATCAGCGTACGGTTTTGAACCGAAGCAATATGCATCCGAGCCAGAACGGATATATTCCAAGCATGAAGATTACCGGGAAAGGCCGGCGAAAATATTTCGAACGTAAGGTTATTGAACGCCTCCTGGAACCATCTTCATACCACAGAAAAAGGAGGTAATAGCTATGAAATTGAGTGTTACTCCGAAGGATATCAACGAAGAGGTCATGAATTGCCTGAGAGCCACTGATAAGGCCGAACCGGAGGCAAATTTCACGCCTCATAAACAGATTCCCGATAAGTAGAAGCAGAGAAAACAGCGATCATAGCAAGCCTCTATTTCCCGGATTTCATCATTTATATCTCTCTTGTCTATTTTCATTTGCAAATAATAACGAAACCGGATATTCTGCGACAGGTCCACGGCGAAAACAGTTTGTCGGGTAATTATATGTTATGCTTATTCTTTGAAAGCCATTACCCTCAACGGTCAAATGAAAATCAATCTTGATGTATCAAAGAACATCAATGAACACTTCAAAAAATATATTGGTGGAGAAGAACTTGAAAATGGCTTTGTAATCCATCCAAAGATTGGTACAAATCAGGCAGAAAGTACATTTATTGAACTACCGGGCAGTCTGGAATTTTATCATTTTGGGTTAACTCAATTTAAAGTACCCATTCAAATGCATACCATAAATGAACCTGAATCTGATTGGTTTTTGATTCATATTAATTTGTCACATGTTGCCCAGGAAAAGCTAATAAACGGTGAGCAAATTAAATTTCAGAAACATCTGCCTATTGGCATACTTTTCATTGGACCCAACCTTGAAATGCATACGCTACTTCCACCAGATACAAATGTAGAAGTAGCATCGATTCGATTTAACCGTTCATTCCTAATGAAATATTTAGAAAAAAATATTCCTTTTAGTGCTGGCAGGTTATAACGCGTCATAGCAGTTTTGCCGAATTCCCCTGACTTGGATTATGCGCTGAAAGGACTGTCGAGTCCCATATTTTGGTATTCCTTTAGATTTTCGTAATTATTTATTTTAGATTTCCATCATTATTTATTAATGTAGTGTTCATCACGGCACCTTTAAACAGAACGATCAAACTGATTCTTTATCAATGGTTTATGGGGGATATAATCAATGAAGTTTTTGAAATATTTTGGTTATCTCCTTGGATTCATCTCAGCATTCGCTTTACTGCTTATTTTGGTTTTTTATATTAGAGGCGAAATGGAGTGGCAACATCGAAGCGGGCACGTCCCCCCAGAAAAGATGCCTCCTGTACCCGGTATTGAGAATGAAATCACACCCGATTTGTTAAGTCTGGGGAAAAGACGCGTTCACACTCTCCAATGCACAGAGTGTCACGGATCTGACCTGCAGGGCAAACAAAGAGATTACGCCTTTGTACCCAATGTTCTAGCCTCACGTGCGCATTACAATAAAAAAACCATGGCACGAGCCATTAAATATGGGGTTAGATTCGACAGCACCCGGATGCATCCCAATATGCCCTCGATGCAAAGTTTCTACCACCTGAACAAACGGGATTTAAAGGCTATTGTAAGTTACATTTACTCTTTGCCACCTTTGAAATCCGATAAAATCAATTCGTCTGAGTTTGGCAGACCAGAACCAGATTTCCGAACCAAGATACGGATCGGCTATACACATCTTATGGTTCCCGATCTGAAACGTCCTCTTCTCGCAGGCGATACCAGTGTAGTCAGCAAGGCCGCAAACAAGAAGGACGGGCCAATATCATACGGAAACTACTTAACCCAGATACATTGTGCCAGGTGTCATTCTCCAAACCTTGGAGGCGATCCCGGTTACTGGCAAACACCGGGTGTATCTATTGGAGGCGCTTATTCTGCTGACCAATTCAATACCTTGATTAAGAAGGGGATCGGACTTGGTAATCGGGAACTTGGCTATATGACAACGGTGTCTAAAGAGAACCTTTCCTATTTGACGGACGAGGAAATCGCGGCCATCCATGATTATCTAACGCATCGAATGAACAGGCAGGATGAAACAGGCCCTGGAAACCAGAAGCAGGGAGAATAAAGATGTAATTTAATGCCTTGCATAAAATAGAGTGTAATGAAAAAATTTACGTTAGCCCTTGCTGCCATAGTTATTTTTGCAGCCTTGATAACATCCCAAGTTTCAAACGCTCAAGCGGAGCTTCAGAGCAACTATTTTACAACTTCTGATAGTGTTAAGTTGCACTATATTGAAGCGGGCTGTGGTCCTGCTATCGTATTCGTACCCGGTTTTACTATGCCAGCCAAAGTCTGGGAACCACAACTGACATACTTTGCCTCCGACTATCATGTCGTTGCGCTGGATCCGCGCTCACAGGGACGCTCTGAGAAAGTGACAGAAGGGCACCACTTGGTCCGTCGAGGTAAAGACATCGGGGAGTTAATCGATCATTTGGAAACTGAACAAGCCGTAGTTGTGGGGTGGTCAATGGGTGTCCACGAGATACTTGCCTATGCACGGGAGTTTGGATACGATCCATTCCGAGGTATCATTCTTGTGGACAATTTTCTTGCTATGAAAGCAGAACCGGGCAAATCACTTCCGATTGAACCCATGGTCAAGAAACAGATCAACGGCTTGCAGGGAGATCGCCGACGTTGGACACGAGAGTGGCTGCAAGGTATGTTCCAAGGCGAACAGTCGGAAGACTACTTGGAATCCATGACGGAAGCCGTCTTAAAGACCCCGACAAATACCGCCGTCACTCTACTATCTAACCAATTGTTAATGGAAGAGCTAGATTTCCGTCCGGTCATAGATGAGTTGGAGCTGCCTGTTCTCTTCGTCTTCTCCTCACAAAATTGGGCAATTGCCGAAGCCGAAATGATTCGTAAGCATTGGCCTAAAGTCGAGGTGGCGGTCATAGAAGACAGTGGTCACGCACTATTCGTTGATAAAACCGAGGAGTTCAACACAGTTTTGAAAAATTTTCTGGCTACATTTCCGGCCAATTGATATATATGATACTTCAGCCAAAAAAACTTCGCACATATTTGCCCGACTTTTATTTGTTGGTGACCATTTTCTTAATTTTATGGTACCCCGCTAATGCCCAGCAGCATGTTGATTCTGACTCTAAAAATATCGAACGAATTTTTGCAGATGGAATCAAACTTGCCATATCCTGCAAAGGGCAAGGTAGTCCGGCAGTTGTTATTGAACCGGGCAGCGGAGATCCTGGGTACAGCTGGGTAAATGTCCAGGATAACGTTGCAAAATTTACAAAAGTCTGCTGGTATTCCAGGCCCGGACTTGGTGAGAGCGACAGCCTTAAATATTCACAAACCCCATCAGAAGTAGTAGAGCGGCTGCATACCCTTTTGCGAAACGCTTCTGTTGATCCACCCTATATTTTGGTTGGCCACTCGATCGGGGGATTACATGTAAGAAAATATCATAAAATATATCCTAAAGAGGTCGTGGCAATGGTTTTGGTGGATTCATCCCATGAAGATCAATGGGCTATCTTATCTGGGTTTATGTCTGAAGAATATATGTCTCTATACAAAATAATTACTAAGTCAAGAAATTGGGATGAAAAAAACTATGGGACTCAGTTAGATTCTTTGGGGACAGTTAGAGACCTTCCTTTAGTTGTATTGACCGGTGCTAAAATCGACAAGTTTGAGGACGGGCTTTTACCTCCTGCAAAATATTTACCTGCCGAGTATCAACAGCAAGCTGAGAAGGTGCGTCCTGAAGTTAAAAGAAAGGCTGCTGGTTATAAAATACTGTGGTTGCATCTCCAAGAAGATTTGGCTGGATTGTCTACCAATAGCCGACATTTTATTCTAAAAGACAGCGGCCATGCAATCCATGTAGACAAACCCAAAAAACTTACAGAAGCTATTAAAAGGGTGTTTGAAGAGGTTTCAAAATAAATGCATTATAACCCGCGCATTAACTCGGACAGGCCTCGCCATCCTCTTGCCTCCTTTCCATTTATTAGTTAATCTTTCATTTCGAAATTAATTTAACACTCTGGTGCATGCTGGTTATACGTAATGTCGTTATACCCACTCCTCCACTCAATAAGTAATTGTCAGAATTTTCCGTTTTTCAGTAGATTAGAGAAAGTAATAAATCTTCAATATTATGATTACAGATTTAAAAGAAATCCAACATTCGGCTCTCGAGTTAGACGAAAATCATCGTGCTGAATTAGACAAAAAGCTTATTGAAAGTCTTGATCAGCATATTGATGATGATATTGAACAAGCCTGAATTGATGAAAACAAAAGAAGAAAAGCTGAGATAGAAGAAGTCATCGCTCAGGCATTAGCCCATCCTCAATCCGGATCATCACTTACCAAACAAGATCGAAGAATTTTACTTGACCGTTTTCACTATGAGATTATTATGTGACGTTTCCGGTAATATTGTCACTATTAATGCTATAAAGCATATGAAACGAAAACCGGGTTATTGGAAGTCAAGAAAATAAGTGTGGGTATATTAATGCGCATTAACTGGGTACGCGGACGTGCCAGTGGTTTCCAAAGTTGCTGTTTTGAATTTTTAGGCGTTTATTAACTCATAATCTTCTCGACCGTTATGCACCGGGGGGTATGTTGCTTTATTTCACCAGTGTAACCTTTCAACTATCATTCATAAACTATCTTTGATCATGAACCTAAAACTGGAAAATAGTAACTGTGTAGTCCTCGGTGGTAGCCGCGGGATCGGGCGCTCTATTGCTATTGGATTGGCAGAAGAGGGTGCAAACGTAGCTATATGTGCACGTGGAGAGGAGGCGCTGCGAGAAACGGAGAATGATTTACGCAAGGCTGAGGTAAAAGCCTATGCAGCGACGTGTGATAATACAAAAGAAAGCCAGCCGGAATTTTACGAAAGCGTAAAAGCAAGCATCCCGGCCGGTCGCCTTGGAACTCCGGAAGAAGTAGCTGATGTAGCAGTGTTTGTGGCCTCACCTCACGCCCAATGGATAACAGGCGAATGTATCTCCGTCGACGGGTCACAGCACCGCGGTATGCGCTAAGGTGTGGCATAGAAGTGAAAATTGCACGTCGATCAAAAAGGAACAGTCCCAGCAAAACGAACTCAACCATATTCACGAGTTTTTCCAGGCCGCCGGGCACTACGCCACGCAGGTGATGGCCCGGGGCTCGAAACATCAGGCAGAAATTATGGACATCCCTGATGCACCGGATTTCATCATTCATATCTCTCTTGTCTATTTTTATTTGCAAATAATAACGAAACCGGATATTCTGCGACAGGTCCACGGCGAAAACAGTTTGTTGGGTAATTATATGTTAGCAGGCTTAATTTTATAGCATTCAAATTAATATGATTTCATTTCTATTAGGTGCGGGATTTTCTCAGGCAGATGGTGTTCCCTTGATATCTGACATTAGAGATCAGTTATCTGAACTTACTGTAGATGACATTTATATACATTCAGACTTAAAACTCATTGTACTTAACGGGCAAGATAAACCTACCCCACTCTTACACGAAATTGAAGAAAATTTTATTATCAGTTTCATAAATTTCTACTCTGATAATTATGAACTGAATTATGAATATTTGTTTGATTATATAAATGAGTATTTAAGAAATGGTGGCCACCAAGGAGAAATAGAAGACTTTTATGACAGATTTGTTGAATCGCAAGATGTTGATCAAAATAGAATACCAACATGTAATAACATTCTAGAAAGTTTTAAGAAATATTTCCAGCAATTAATTTCATCTTTTCTTACAGTTGGTGAATATTTTAAAGACGTAGGTTTAGGAAATTACCCCCCATATGATCCATTTTTTAATTTTATAAAACAGCTTATTAATGAAAAAAATGAAGATGTATGTGTAAATACTCTAAACCACGATTTACTTTTTGAACATGTAGCTTCCAAGCTATCAGGATTATGGGAAAATTTTGATGATGGTTATCGAGAACTTGGTTCACCTTACTACGGTGAAGTAAATATCGAAGAAGGTGTTAGAAAATCTTACAAAATTCGAGTCAAGTATTTTGTAAATAAGTTCGAAAAGCCTTTAACATTTTACAAGCTTCATGGAAGTATTGATACATATGATTTCGATATAAGAATTCCCGATAGTGATAGAGTTAAAACTGATTATAGAGTCGGAAGTATATTTCGTGAAGTTTTCAACAAAGAACAAAATAGCTTTAAATATGTACGATCTTTTCGAAATCATTATCCCGATTTTTTAACAGGTACAACAGGAAAAACTATAGGTTATAGAGATGAATATTATTCAATATTAATTGATCATTTTAAAAATAATCTGCAAAACTCTGATCTATTAATTGTTATAGGTTATAGTTTTTGTGATGGAGGAATAAATGATTTATTGTGGAAAAATTATTTATCAAAAGACAAACAAGTCGTGATTATAGATATTGAAGAACCCGATTTTCCATTTGAAGATGAATTTGATAGTAATTGTATTATCAAAGAGTTCAAGGATGTTACTTTAGAAGAGTATCTAGACCTAATCTAAGACTGCTAATATACATTTTATATAAATCCAGGTTGGCCTGTACACATTTTTTTGCAAGGTCGTTAGCAGGTTTTTTAATCTCGTCGTGACCTTACTTTTTATCAAACCATATCTTATAATAGTCAGTTTTTCCATCCACACTTTAAAACCTTATAACACAAGTTTTTCTTGCAGGAATTAAAATAATTATTAACTTAATGCAAGTTAAAGTTGCATCATATGGCTGAAGAAAGAATAAATAGGGTAAAAGAAATATTAGTCATAAAGGGGAAGACCCAAAAATGGCTTGCAGAAAAACTTGGTAAAAGTAGAACTGCTGTGGCTTCTATGTGTAACAATAAGTCACAACCTCATTTAAAGGATTTAAAAAAAATAGCAAAAATTCTGGACGTCGACATCAGAGAATTATTAGTACCTACAAAAAAGAAATAATGGCACTAGAAATTCAGAATATTGATAATTTTTTAAACGCTATACACTCTCGAAGTAAGGTATCTCAATACACACACGATTTTTACAGATATCCTGCCCGTTTTTCCCCTGAATTTGCTAGATGGGTGATCAAATCATTTACCCAACCCGGAGATTTGGTCATTGATCCATTTATGGGAGGAGGCACTAGTATAGTTGAAGCCCAGCTTTTGGGTAGAAATGCAGTTGGTAGTGATGTTAGCTCACTTGCAACTTTTTTAGCACAAACAAAAACTCAGGTAGTAGAAAAAGAGAAAATTCTCAATTTTGAAAACTGGGCTTTAAATAAGATTGAACAGCTAAATTGTCACAAATCTAATTCACGCCCAAGGAAATGGATTGATTCCGGTTATCAAAGAAATATAAACACAAGACAAACATGGCCAATAAGAAAAATCATTGAGCAAGCTCTACAATATATCGACGAAGTCAATGATATTCGTATTGAAAGGTATTATAGATGTGCATTATTAAAAACAGGTCAATGGGCACTAGATTCAAGAAAAGAAATACCTTCAGCTTCTGACTTTCGAATTAAGTTCAAAGAATCCATACAGGAAATTTGTGAAAGTGCTATCACCTTCGCTGATGAGGTCAATAGAATCAATAGAAACTTTGCGAGTTCTGATAGCCCTAAAACTATTTGCTTAAATAATTCTGCAAAAGAACTGAAACATATTGATTTGTTTAAAGATAAAAAGCCGAAATTAGTTTTAACTTCTCCTCCTTACCCAGGTGTTCATATATTATATCATCGCTGGCAAGTCTTAGGTAGAAGAGAAACACCCGCTCCTTTTTGGATTGCTAATTCTCTTGATGGTGAAGGAGGATCATTTTATACACTCGGGAGTAGGCATCAAGTGGGACTAAAAGATTACTTCGTAAATATTGAAAAGATTTTTAAAGCCATTTCTGAAATTTCTGATCCGGATACAATTATTGTTCAATTAATTTCATTTTCAGAACCTGAATGGCAAATAAAGAAATATTTGTCAATTATGAATAAAGTTGGTTTTGAGGAAAAAAAGATTAAAAATTTAGCAAATTTAAATAACGAACGCATTTGGAGAGAAGTCCCAAATAGAAAATGGTATGTCTCCCAAAAGGATGGTATTTCTAGTAGTCGTGAAGTTGTTTTGTTTCATAAATTATCTCCCAATTTAGGCTAGTAGTGCAGCCAGTTCGTCATCGAAATCTTTATCACTTAACTCATCAATCATAGGTAAGAGAACAGGAGAAACAGCTTCTGAAAAAAGCTCGATTTTTTCCTCAAGAGATAAATCACTTTCTTCTTTCTTCTCTTGTCCATTTGAATTCCCTTGTTCTTCATGGTGAATAATACTTAAACCAAGTAATACCAATCCATACTTATATTGAGATGTAAGTGTTAAGGCCTCATCAGTCCTTGATTTAATTTCCATATTCAAATAAATATTATCCATGTTTATATAAAAATCATAGATTGGCTTCCCATTTTCCAATCCCTGAATAACTCGTAATGCAGAATATTTATTGAAGCCATCGTTAGGCACATCTTCCCAACTTATGCCTTTTCCTTCCTCAGGATTTTCATAAGCCAGAGTTATTTCTGGCAATTGTATTCCAGAAGGTAATTCTCGATCATTTCCTTCATTTTCAGTCGGAGGTTTCCTCCTCTTTTTATTTCCATTTGGAGAGTAGTCTATAGGTTCAAGAACCTTAAGAACAAACTCGTTAATAAAAGGAGGATTAACTTCTTCTAAACGAGTAGGATCAGTAACTTTAGATTTATACCTTAATTTATCCCCAATTTTACATTCATCAGGTAGCTCAAGATTTAAAGTAAATACCCCGTCATTAGGGTTCAGAGAATAATTATCGACTGATGTTTCTTGACCATTATTGTTTACTAAGTAGAGCGAAAATTCCCCAGGATCAATGTTTCGACCGAAATAGTCGTTTTTCGCATCCGACTCAAAGAAAATTCTACTTCGTTGGTTAATATGACAATTTCTTTCCAATACTTCCCCATATTCAACTTTTTTGAATTTGAAATATGTAGGAAATTTTTTTCCTTCAAATTTCTTTTCTTCAGATTCAACTTGTTTAGACTTAAATGGATTTGACAAGTGCTTTCCTACAGAGAATAATTGAGAAAGTGTAGGCGAATGTTTAATAACCGATTCCAAAACCTTTTCTAGAGGTTTAGAATCTTCCAATTTAGCAGCTTTCTTTTCCCTTCTCCGTTTCTCATTTAACTCTCTAAGCCCTTTATGTTCACTAATTAAGGTTTCTAAATTATCTTCAATTTTTTGGCTCAAGTCACTTGAACTTACTCTATCTCTACTATTCATGAATAATTCTTCTCGTGCATACTTACTCAAATCACTGCAATTAACCATAACGAGCAATGAATCCTTCAAATAACCCATTTTAATTTTTTTACGCATGAAAAACCTTTCCGGTAAAAAATGTTGGGTTTGCCCATTCAAGGTATATAATATTGCCTCATCTGCATTTCGATAAGTTCTTGCTTTGCCTTCTTTAAAAGCATAAACTGAAATCTTTAAATCTTCACCATTAATTCTGATCGGATGATGAGTCGGAAACCCTTCTTCTAAGTTATTACCTCGGTCATCATGTAATCTAACTGTAAGACCACTTAAAGTTGTTTCAAAACTTCTTTTTTTCCCCTTATAATTACTACGGCATTCATAGAGGCGAATAGGTAATCCAATTTCTGGTATTCGCAAATCGAGTGGTCTAAGTAATCCCCCATCTCTAAAGAAATGCGTTCTATTTTTTGTTTTATACTGATAAAGTTTAAGCAATGTGCCATATTCGGAAGACCTTGCAAATGGATTTTGTCCATCAGGGAAAAGTGGCATTTCCTCAGATTCAAAGTGAAGAATCTCGCCTTTTCTTTTACTTAATTTTTCTTGGTCTCCCAATGGTGCCAAATAGCGATAGACCGAACTCACCCTTACTCCTTTTTTCTTTCCCTCTTCGGGAAAATCTCTCCGAACTATCGTAAAGCCCCAATGATTATCACTTTCAATCTCCTTTTCATTCCAAAGCTCCAATATTTTTGGATTACGCTTACTCAATACAAATTGAAGATTATTCTTACCACAAAATCTTAGAACTGCTGTTCCACCCATATTAAATTTACCATGTACGAAAGGAATCCTTAACTTAATTGACTCTTGAAGAGAAAGTATAGTCGAAGGCATTTTCAAAGGCTTTTGACCTTCACCGCGGTCAGCAACTATGATACTAGGATTCCCTTCACTGGGCATTGCTCCAGTTAAAGCTACAGTCATATTTTCAGCTATTTCAGTCCTCTTAATATTATCCCACTCCTTTACTTGTCCTGCGGTATCTGTATTCGGATTATCTTCAAAGAATTGTGCTACAGCATCCTTAAGACTTCCAGGTGCATCATCACCTTTTGGATCTATTTCCCTTTCTAAACAAGCGTTCATTAGCAATGCATCTCTCGCATTTGTTATCTTTTCAACAAGTGCAGATTCTGGATTGCTGGCTTGATTTCCTGCTGAACTGTAATTGTTCTCAACATCGCCATAATCTCTCCAGTATTTTGGCTCATCCCAAAAACCAGCATCTTTGAGAATTTCCACCACTTCATACTCATAATCAGCTTTCATAAGTTTTATACAAAGATTTTTAACCTCTTGATTATTCATAATATTCTAGTTTTTGTTTAAGTATGATTTACCGAATTCACTAAGTTTATAGGTTACATAAATTCCTTTTTTATCCTTGTCAAGCAATCCAAGTTCAAACATTCTTGCCATTAATCCAGCACGCTGTGTGTTAATCACAGCATCAGAAGCTTCCCAATAATCACCATATTCTTCTTTTAGCTCTTGATTTAAATCATCTCGTTCATTAATACCATTATTTATCTTTCGAAGAACCCACAAGATAGCTTGATGCTCATTAATGACATGTTTTTTAGAATGTTCAAGATAAAACTGAGCCTCAGATTTACTGAGACTCAGATCAAAATTCTCCATATCTAATACGGGGTTGTTTAGTGTCGCAAATTTTAATCCATGTTTTGTCAGTCCAATAAATCGTTTATCACTTTTGCCATTCGTATTGATATTGGCAAATCTAAGAATGGCCATAGCTCCATTAAGCAAACCATCTCTCCTGACTTGAGTTAAAAAATGAGATTTATATCTTGTTTGACTCTTTTCATTGGTAGTATCAGGAAGTCCTGCTGATATCTTTTCATCCCTTTTTTTGTCATTTTTATCCTCAAATGATCTAATTAAGTTGCCAAACTGTGCGGCTTCATTTGTTGCTTTCACCAAAAAATGATCTAACTCCATCCATTTTCTCTCTTTCAACTCAAGAAGTAAAACTCTAATACCTATCTTTACAGGAAGGATTTTATTTATTTGTCCCCACAGCCATATGTTCTCCTCTTTTTTTTCGCCATTACTTAAAACTAACTGATTAAATGTTGGATCAGTAACTAACTCAGGCTCCAAGTGAATATTACTTAATTTCAACCTATCAAAATCGATTACCTTACTTACTTTATCTAAACCCTGGTCAACATTTAGATCTCTTTGATTAATCGATTGGATTTCTTCAGATTCCTCTAAATAGAGCTGGTTTTCCACAGCCACAGATATAAACTGAGCCATACTCTCGTACTGTCCTTCTTTAATAAGCTTATTAATTTTTTTCGCTTGTACCTGCGAAATGTTTGCTAAATACTTCATTATTGCTAAATCTTCTAATTTTTCTTTAAATTAAAATAATTATATCAAATTTCAAATAAAATGTTAATTATTTATCTACATTTCGTATTTAATATTTTAATCTTATTAAAATGTTATTACTTAGTATCACAATCAGCCTGCTAACAACGGTTTCAACGCGGACTTGGCCACTGTTTGCCAGTTCAAAATTCGGGGACTTATAGAGTTTCCGAATTTTAATTACATTACTTGCCAACAAGGCCAAGCCGGTTAAACCGTAGGCCGTTATACACTCTCTCAAAAAATCTAATTTCTTCCGGTTTTCATCGTTAATAATTACATTCATGTAAACTAAATACTTTTCATATGAACACCGATTTAAAAGAGATTGAAAATTCAGCTCTAAGTCTAAACAAAAAAGATAAAGCGCGTTTGGTTGATAAATTACTGCAAAGCATTCATGGCAGAATTGATCCTGAAATTGAACAGGCCTGGATTGATGAAGTCCATAAGAGAAAAGAATCACTTAAATCGGGCGAAGCTTCCCTTCATTCTGCTTCGGATGTCATTAATGAAGCAAGAAAACGTCTTCAAAAGTGACTATTAAATTACATTCAGAAGCCAGGAGAGAATTTTTTTTTAGCAGCCGATTATTACGAGGAACAGGTAGTTGGTTTAGGTGATATTTTTATTGAAGAGGTAGAAAAAGTACTGGAAATCTCGAACTTAAAACCTGTAGGTATAACCAGCGGTTCGTGCTGCGCTTGGTTACCATTAGTTATAATCCAAACACGCCGAACAACCGCAAGAACGTTATACCCAAGGGGAATATTTGTTTAGATTCAAAGAGCCTGAACAATTTGATCTTATCTTTAGCATTCATTTAAAAGATTACATCTAAACAGTATTACTATGAGTGAATTAACAATTTCGAAAAAAATTAAAAAATTACCTCCTGAGGCAAAGCAGCAAGCTCAGGATTTCGTGGATTTTCTTTATGAGCGATATGTAAAGGGTGAGACAAAAAAATCAGCTAAGAAAAGCATTTTAGAGAGTTCTTTTTTTGGTATGTGGAAAGATCGGGAAGATATGCAGGATAATACTGAGTGGGTTAGGAAGGTTCGCAAATCACAGTGGTCTAATCCATAAACATGTCTACCGGATATGTTAATTGCTTCTACGGCTCTGACTCTCGGAATCCCTTTACTATCAAAAAACCCGAAAGACTTTCGCTTTATTAATAAGCTGGATTTAATAGAATACACAGTTTAAACGCTGAATTGGGGTACAACAAAGGGCTTCATGCAGACGAGTTATGTTCGACTACTCGACTTTTGCATTGATAGCCTCGCTGCAGAATTGCCGCACCGTTATGCTGTCTCATCGCTAAGGCTTGACAATAAGTACGGAATAGCGTACGTTTAGATTGTAAACATAATTAATCCCACCACATCATGAAGACATTAACTGCGACCCAAGCTCGTAAAGAAATTTACCGGCTACTGGATGAGGCTTCTGAAACTCATGAACCAATTCAAATCACCGGAAAAAGAACCAATGCTGTACTCATCAGCGAGGATGACTGGCGTTCGATTCAAGAAACACTCTATCTGTCTTCTATTCCGGGAATGCAGGAATCCATTGTTGAAGGGCTGCAGACCCCTATCGAAGAAACCGATGAAGAGCTTAACTGGTGAGTAAATACAAACTCGTTTACACCAAACAAGCAAAAAAAGATGCCAGGAAAGCGGCTTCTTCGGGATTAAAGCCAAAGATTAAAGAGCTGCTGGAAATAATTAAGGAGAATCCTTTTGAAGAATACCCTCCTTATGAAAAACTTGTGGGTAATTTAGAGGGAGCTTACTCCAGGCGTATCAACATCCAGTATCGATTGGTTTACCAAGTGCTTGAAGAAGAAAGGATCGTTAAAGTGATTCGAATGTGGACTCATTATGATTGACCCGGTAGCATAACCAGTAAATCAACCGGTCACCGCCTTGCTTTTTTCAAATTCTCTGGTAAATTCAGAGATAATGCAAATAATCTACGTTTCGAATCCCGGTGCCGGTTATTTGCCAGACCGTTATGCACCTGGGTCGGTAAGTTGCTTTATTTCGCCCGTGTAACCTTTCAACTATCATTCATAAACTATCTTTGATCATGAACCTAAAACTGGAAAATCGTAACTGTGTAGTCCTCGGTGGTAGCCGCGGGATCGGTCGCTCTATTGCTATTGGATTGGCAGAAGAGGGTGCAAACGTAGCTATATGTGCACGTGGAGAGGAGGCGCTGCGAGAAACGGAGCGCGATTTACGTAAGGCTGAGGTAAAAGCATATGCAGTGACGTGTGATATCGCTGATTCGGAAGCCCTGGCTTCTTTTTTACAAGCAACGAAAGAGGCTTTAGGTAGTATCGATGTCCTCGTTCATAACGCATCGGCATTAGCTCTTGGGCCGAATCTTGAGGACTGGAACGCGAGTTTAAACGTTGACCTGATGGCTGCCGTAAATGCTTGTAATCAAGTCATTCCATGGATGACCGAACAAGGTGGTGGATCCATTATTCTGGTTTCTTCTACTTCAGGATTAGAATGTGATCCAGCGCCAGATTACGGATACACCGCCGCAAAGGCAGCGCTCATTGCATACGCCAAAAAGCTAGGCGTTATGCATGCAAAGCAGGGAATTCGTGCAAACGCTATTGCTCCCGGATCAATTGAATTTCCCGGGGGAGTCTGGGCTAATACAAAAGAAAGCCAGCCGGAATTTTACGAAAGCGTAAAAGCAGGCATCCCGGCCGGGCGTCTCGGAACCCCGGAAGAAGTAGCTGATGTCGCAGTGTTTGTGGCCTCACCTCGCGCCCAATGGATAACAGGCGAATGTATCTCCGTCGACGGGTCACAGCACCGCGGTATGCGTTAAGGTGCGGCACAGAAGTGAATCTTTAGCACAGAATGTTGCACTGTTGCAAAGCCAATCGATTCAACCGGATTTGTCCGCTAATTGCTGCTATTAATTATCATATGAGTTGCGGTATATCTTGCTGATTACCTGGTTCAATACAGTGCAGCAGATTTTTTGTGATTCACCGTAATAGTAGATCATTCTGAGAAAAAAGATCGGACGTTAGAAGTGAAAATTGGATGCACGTAAAAAGGAGCAGACTTTGCAGAATTTTCACAACCCTATTCACGAGTTTTTCCAGGCCGCCGGGCACTACGCCACCTAGGTTATTGACCCGGTCTCGAACTACCAGGCGAAATATATTCTGCTTGACCACCGGCACTTCCGAATCAAGGAGTATGAACAAACCAGGGCCGGACGTTTACTGGTGTAAAAAAGCGGACGATTTTTTTAAAAAAAACCTGCTAACTGCTAAAAAGTAGAACAAAACGCCTTTCAACTACTCAAAAACATCCATTCAATAAATATTTTCTACTGCTAAAGAGTGCTAAGAGCTGCTAACTTCTGCTAAGATTCTTAGCACCGTTTAGCAGATTTTAGCAATTTATTTAAAAAACTGCTAACCCGGATATCCCCTCTCACACTTCAAAAAGGCGGTTTTTATGAATCTTTAGCAGCCATTAGCAGCTTAGCAGTGATTTTATAGAACTTTTTTTAAAAGAAACTGCCGGAAAGATGTAATGAATTGAGAAACAGAAAAGCCAGGTTCCAGATTACTCATTTAATTCCGTGAGATTCCTTGCAATTCCATAGATGTTTGAAATACTCAATTAAGACCATTTGTTTAGTAAATTGATAATTTCGTAATTGATTTTTTAGAAATTCGTGAATAACCGATTTAGTTGATGCTGTTCTTTAATAAATCATTCTCGATCTTTTCCGAGACTGGAAGTACATAATATATTGGGACTGACAATACGTAGTCACTCTCCCTTCTATTTTAGGTGTAATCATTAAATAAAATCAGAGGAATTGATATGATTACCATAAAAATTGGTACCGCAGAACGAAGAGATGAAGATATTGAACCGAGGTGGATTACGACCAGGTGAATGCACGGCGCAGAGAAGGGAAAACGTTCTGTCTGTTTTTCAAGGTGAACTGTGGAGATGTGAACCTTAATTTGCCGTCACGAGATTGTCCAACCTCTGGATGGAACGGTGGAGGAAGAAAACCAAATGCCAAAGAAGAGATCATTCTTGGCGAATGGTGGAAAAAGGGATTTCCGGATCGGGATGTGAATCCGGGGATGGTGGTTTCGTTTTGGAAGTTTGTGAAGCGGTTGTGTGATTAACTCTTCCACATTTCACAACATCTGTTATATTGAGCAAAATAAGAGAATCGAAATTATTGGGTATGAAATGAATAAATTCCTAACCAAATCCAAGTTTACCCACTGTCTGGAGTGCCCCACCAAGCTCTTCTATAAAAACCATGAGGACAAGTATGCCACCTCACAGGACGATAATGATTTTCTGAAGGCATTGGCTGAGGGAGGTATTCAGGTAGGAGAACTGGCCAAGTTGTACTATTTCGGTGGTGTTGAGATCCCGTATTCCAGGGATAAATCCGTTTCCATTGAGCAGACTCAAGAGCTGCTTCAACAAGATGAGGTCATTATTATTTATGAAGCAGCTATCCAGCATAGATTGACGTATGCCTTGGTTGATATTCTTGTTAAAGAAGGCAACGAAATCAAACTTATAGAGGTAAAATCAAAATCCTGGGATGAGGAGAAAGGATTCTACAATAGAAATGGAACCATGAATAAGAATTGGCACAAGTATCTCTACGATGTAGCTTTTCAAACGTGGGTGATGCAAAAGACCTATCCTGAATTCAATGTTCGACCTTATCTTATGCTTATTGATAAAGGCGTTCCAACCAGTGTGGACGGACTGCATCAATATTTTAAGATCGTTGAGAATGAGGAAGGCCGGAGTGAAGTCAAGTTGACTGAAAACCGATCGAATATTGAGTTGGGCGATCCGATCATGACCAGCATTGATGTTTCGGATGAGGTTACACTTATTTTTAACGGTAAAGCTCGGGAACCTGAAAACGATCTGGAAGCTAAAGGATTTGACCAATGGATCGAGGGGTTGTGTGAGCTTATTCGGGAAGACAAAAAATATCCGGTGACCATAGGAGTCAAATGCCGAAATTGCGAGCATCGGGTGAAAGCTGATAAGCTGAACGGCAAGAATGCTGGGTTTAATGAGTGCTGGAAAGAAGCGCTGAACTGGAGTGAGGAAGATCTGTCTAAACCGCATGCCTTTGACGTTTGGTATGCCAATTCCAAGAAGTATATGGATGATGATATCTATCTCATGGAGGAGATTACTCCCAAGTATATTGGAGCAAATGAGAAAACGCTCTATCAACAGCCCATTTGGAATGATGGACGCAAACAACGGCAACTGGTACAGGTCATGAAAATGACCGGTCGCCATGATGATAGCGAAGTCATTCTACCTGGACTGTTTCACGAGATGGATAGCTGGACCTACCCGCTTCACTTTATCGACTTTGAGGGAATTTCTCCGGCCATTCCGTTTCATAAGGGATGTTATCCATACAAAAAGGTTCCCTTTCAGTTTTCAATACATAATGTATATGAGGATGGGAGAGTAGAACATGCAGCTGAGTGGGTATATAAGCGAAAAGGGGCTTATCCAGGATTTGATTTTGTACGTGAACTCAAGAAAGTTCTGGAGCAGGATGAAGGCAGTGTGTTCATGTTTCATCATTACGAAAAAACCACTCTTAATGATGTCAAAAGACGCCTTTTGGATTCCGATGAGCCGGACCGCGAAGAACTGATTTCCTGGATCGATACGCTGGTAACCAAAGAAGCGCCAAGAGAACTCATTGACCAACAACGATTGGTGCTGAAGTATTACTACTCGGTGCACATGGGCGGTTCCAACAGCATCAAAGATGTATTACCGGCCGTCCTGAATGAAAGTGATAACCTTAAAGAGATCTACACCAAACCTTATTCCGGTTTAAGCCTGAAAGACAAAGTACTATATCAAACTGATGAAAATGGAATGGTGATCAATCCCTATAAACTGCTTGAACCGGTAGGTTATTGTATTCCTAATGAATCCGAGGATGTAGAAATTGAACTGGAATCAGGCGAACGAATTACCGAAGGCGGAACCGCCATGATGGCCTGGGCACGCATGCAGTTTGATGATGTGCCGGAGGAAGAGCGGAGAAGGGTATTTGAAGCTTTACTGCGTTATTGTGAATTGGATACCTTGGCGATGGTGATGATTTATCAGCATTGGGAATCCATAAAAAGTAAAATATTACCAAAATAAAATATTGCTTGGTCTAAACTTAAGGATTCATTACGTTTAGGTAGCAACAAGTAGTAGAAGCTGATTCATTACGTTTGTTAATGTAAAATGTCTACTAAAAAACATGTTAGTAGAGTCGTTTCATTACTGAAATGCAAGAGAAATCTTGCGACAGTATGCATTCCATCATCGGAATAGCGCTGTGTATCAGTGTGATAAACGATGTAGCCATAGTGATTAACTTCATTATGTTTAAAGTTACAAATATAATTATCCTAGAAAGAGGGGCGATACTCTGTGAGAGTATCGTGTTAGCATGTATGAATCAATGCTTTGGCATTAAAAGCGAGCCCCGATACTACTTGTTGTTTTATTATGGAAAAAAAGCCCTATAGAAGAGAGAAAGATTGGTTTAAACCAAAGTCATACCAGCACATTGGATTACCTTTAAGACAAAGAGATAGAGATTGGGTAGAAAAATATGTTCAGGACCCTAAAAAAATTGCCTCGCACTCTTTTCTCCCATTTATATATAGGAAGATTGAAAAGAAAAAGTTTAGAAGAGATATTCACTCGGATGGAACTCGCTCAAAGAAGAGGGTAAGGAGTACAAAAACGAGACATATATACTACGCCAGTCACTTGGACTCCCAAATTTACAGTTACTATTCAGAGCTTCTCAGACAACCCTATGAATCAAAATTGCAGGAATTAGGGATAGAAGATTGTGTTACCGCTTACAGAAGGATACCTGCCAAAGAAGAAAAAAGGAATAAATGTAATATTGATTTTGCTAAAGAAGCTTTTGATTTCATAAAGAATTGGGGTGAATGTGAAGTTGATGTAATTACTCTAGACATTAAGAGCTTTTTTGATTCTTTAGATCATAAGATCTTAAAAAAGAGATGGTACGATCTGATTGGTGCCAAAAAGAACCTAAGAGCGGATCACTATAATCTTTATAAAAATCTTACCAGATACTCATTTGTCAACGAGAATCAACTATTTAATGAATTCCATAATGATATAATTGTTCAAATGGCTAACGGTTCATTGAAAAGAAAGAAAATAAGTAGGTCAAGGTACTTAAATGAAAAAAATGCTATTGCATATTGTTTTAAGCAGGAATTTAAAGATAGAATTAAAGATAAAGGGTTGGTTAATGAATCAACTTTAGAAAAGCGTTCCAAGATAGGAAAAAAGATTCCAGGAAAATTTCGAAAAATGGGGATTCCACAAGGGACACCACTAAGCGCTATGCTTGCAAATATATATATGATAAATTTCGATCATTTGATGAATCAGGAGCTTAAAAAAATAGGAGGTGTTTATCGAAGATATTCGGATGATATGATAATCATTTGTAGTCCTGAAGATTCTGAGAAACTTGAGGAAGACGCAATGGAACTTATAGATCGTTCTAAATTGAAAATACAACCTGAGAAAACCAGAAAATTTAGATTCAAAAAGAATGATACTGGTTTTGACTGTTCTGAATGGATGCCAAAGTCTGGTATATGGTATCCTAATACAAACCTGGAATATTTGGGTTTTGAGTTTGATGGAAAAAGAGCTTTAATCAAATCTTCAAGTATTTCTAAATTCTATAGAAATATGAAAAGGTCCGTACGAAGAAGTGCATTTTTTGCAAATTTTGGGAAAAGTAAAGACGACAATATTTACAAAAGAAAGCTATTTAAAAGATTTTCTCATTTAGGTGCGGGCCGAAGACAAATTTATAAGAGAGATAAAAATGATGAGACCAAATGGTCAATCAGTTATAAATACAATTGGGGCAACTTTATCACCTATGTTCGATTAGCTGAAAAAATATTCAATAATTCAGATATCAGGGGACAACTAAAGAATCATTGGAAGAAGCTCAATAAAGAGATAGATAAGCATGAGTAAATGGATTTAAACCTAAGCCACCATCTCATCCACAAACACGTCCACAAACTCATCCATCTTAGTGATGATACGTTCCCCGATTTGGTGGGCATGTAGTACGCTGGGGCGGTTTTCGAGGCATTTGAATACGTCATCTTTAAGTGGCTTTTTACCAGTGAATACGTAGGTATCGATCAGGTTTTTGAACTGCTTTTTATCGAGGTTTTCCTCTTCGCAGATCTTATTGAGGGCCAGTATCTTTTGTTCCTGCCAGTATTTGTCGAATTCATCCTTGATGGCATCCACATCATCGATTTTGGGAAGCTGTTCTTCAATGAACTTCTCGATGAGCTCCCGTTTGCTGCGGAGTTCCACATCTCCGGCAATGATATCGAGGATGGCTTTCTTCTGTTTATATTTGTCTGAGCCCTCTGCATGTTTCATCTTGGCGATAAGCTTGAGGATGTAAGCCACATTAATCTCATCGCGGTGAATCAGTTCCAGTTCAAAATCAACATCCTCAAGGATGGATACTTTTTCTTTTTGGTGATCATGTTTCACCATTTCATGCAGATCGAGGTATTTACTCTTGTAATCTTCGAACTGTTGCTCTTCCATGGACAGATCATCCCACTCAAAGTCCGCAAAGGTTTTAAGAACGTTGTGTATCCTCATCAAATCCCGGAACGCCTTGATGAATGCAAGCTGATCATCTTCTGAGATAAGGTTGTCCACACTTTTAACCGTGGGAGCTATTTGAAGCATTTCGATAAAGGCACTGTTGAATCGCTCCACGATCTCTTCGTATTCAGGAACAAAGATCTCCTCCTTGGCATCTTTGTTTGAAAAAAGAGTTAGGGCCTCATCGGTACGTTCTTTTAGATTTCTGAAGCAAAGAATATTGCCCTGTGATTTTTGCTCATTGATGACTCGGTTGGTTCTTGAATAGGCCTGAATGAGCCCGTGGAATCTTAGATTCTTATCTACATAAAGTGTATTGACCTTTTTTGCATCAAAGCCGGTCAGAAACATATTGACTACCAACAGAATATCGACCCGGTCTTTGTCCTGGAAGCTCTCTTTTTCCCGTTCTTTAATACGCTTGCTGATATCCTTGTAATAATTTTCATAGGACTGCATGTCACGGGTGGAAAAGTTGGTGCCGAACATTTGATTGTAATCGTCAATGTACTCATCCAGCTTTTCACGGGAGTGGGAGGTTTGATACTGTGACTCTGGTTCAGCGGCTAAGCTGATATCAGGCAGCTCCCCGGTGGCATCGAAATCATCTTCATTCGTTTCAAAAGAAAAGATCGTAGCTATTCGTAGATCGTGGTCGCCAGCTTCCTTTTTTTCTTTAAAGAGGTCATAGTAAACAATAAGCTCATCGATACCGCTTACGGTAAAGATAGCTGTGTAAGCTTTGTTATGCGTTTTTCGGTCATGCTGGGCAATAATAAAATCAGCAATATTATTTAATCGTACGGGATCACTCATTGCTTCTGCGCGATCAATATCTTCTACATTGATATCACCCACCATTTTAGGCTTCCGTTTTATCGTACTGTAATATTCAAGGGCGAACTTGAGTACATTCTTATCCCTGATAGCATCGGTGATCACATACTTGTGCAGGCATTCATCGAACAGGTCTTTGGTAGTACGTTTGCCTAATTCATTTTTAATGGCGTTGTCAGCAAAGATGGGTGTTCCGGTGAAGCCAAAAAGCTGACAGTCATTGAAGAAATTGGTAATTCTTTGGTGGGTATCGCCAAACTGACTGCGGTGACATTCGTCAAAGATGAATACGATCTTTTCATCCCGCAGGTATTCGATCTGTTTTTGATACCGCTTGCGCTTGATAGCAAAGTTCAGCTTCTGGATCGTGGTTACGATCAGTTTGTTGTTGACATCCTTGAGCTGATCGACCAGCCCCTTGGTATTCTCGGTCATGTCGATGCTGCCTTTTTTGAAGGCATTGAACTCGTTGGCCGTTTGATAATCCAGGTCTTTACGGTCGACCACAAATACCACTTTGTGGATCTCCGGCTGGTTCATGATCACCTGACTGGCTTTAAAAGAGGTCAAGGTTTTACCGGAACCGGTGGTGTGCCAGATGTAGCCGTTTTTCTCGGAATTCTTGACCTGATCGATGATGGCTTCCACGGCATAATACTGATAGGGGCGAAGGACCATCAGAATGCGGAAGGTCTCGTTCATCACCATGTATTTAGCGATCATTTTACCGAGGTGATCTTTGTTTAGAAATGCATCGGTAAATTTCTCGAGCTTGGTGATGTTGTTGTTCTTCTCATCGGCCCAGAAAAAGGTTTGCTTGAACGACTGCTTCCGGTTGTTGGCGTAATACTTGGTGTTTACGCCATTACTGATCACAAAGATCTGAACGTATTGGAATAGGGCAGAGTCACTCCAAAAGGAATGCCGCTGATAGCGGTTGATCTGATTGAAAGCTTCTTTAAGTTCAAGTCCCCGGCGTTTGAGTTCGATTTGAAGAAGGGGAAGACCGTTTACCAGTAGCGTAACATCGTACCGGGTTTTATAGGTGCCTTCTGCGGTGACCTGATGCGTTACCTGGAACTGGTTTTGCGTCCAGTCTTCACTGTTAAAAAAACGAACGTACAGTGTTTGTTCATCTTCCCGTTTTAAAGCAAAACGATCCCGCAGGGTTTTGGCTTTTTCAAACACATTGCCCTTTGACAGGTGATTCAAGATCTGATTGAATTCCTGATCGGTGTAGGAGTGGCCGTTGAAATGCTCTAATTGCTGTTTGAGATTAGCGAGCAATTCCTCTGAATCATTGATCTTCACATACTCATAGCCCAAACCGGTTAATTGCTTAACCAGTTCTTGCTCGAGGATATGTTCGGATTGTCGGCTCATTATTTAACCTCTTTCCAGAAGGGTAAAAGTGCATTGTAAAATTCAATCATGCCATCTGCATACCATTCAATCCAAATATCCCAAGCATCCCGGTCATAAAATGTATCATACTCTGGATTCAGTTCTGTAAATTGAACTTCATGTTTTATTCGAGTGGCTTTTTTTCCTTCCAATCTTTCCCAGATAATCTCTTTTGGAAAAGCTTTTTCAATCTCTTCTTTTTCATTGCGCATTGCATCAAAGAGCTTTTTGTCTTTGTCGTCCTGACAATAAAGCTCAACTCTTAGAGAGTTTCTTCCAATGCAGAAAGCAAATTTGCCTTTACCTATCCAGGAACCAATGCTGAAATAGGGCTTTGGGGTTACACGGTCTAAAAGATCAAAATTTCTCCGATGGAGTTCTGCTTTTAACTGACCCCAGAAATCTATCAATTTGGCGTTTCTCTCGGCTACAACCTTGCTCTTAGACTTTTCTTCACGCTCTTTCTCGCGTGCATCGATGATAAATTCCTCTGTTTCCGGAAGGGGTATGATCTGCTCAATTTGCAGGAACATATCTTCACCACGGCTGTAAGGAGTTGCTCTGAAGCACTGTACATTAATGTCATGATCTAACAGCCAAAGTACAGTTGAAGTTACTTCTTTACGGAAATTATTGGCTACAAAAATCAACCGTTGATCCACATCGTTAAGGAGTAACTGCTCTTCATCATCGAGTTCGAGGAATTCCAACAGAACTTCTTTGGCATCTTCATCTGTGCCTTTTTGGTCCAGATATTCTTGAAAGATCTTAATTATTTGTGCGGTGGTTAACGTTGAACAATAGGAGGCGTATTTTAGAGCCTGCCAAATGACATTTCGTCCACTGTCATCCAATTTGTTTTCTATTACAACCAATCCTCCGCTTTTATCAATGGCTAATAGATCGAGTCGCTCCCGCGTATCGTTAAAACCATCATATTCTTTTTGTATGATAAGAATGTCAGGATCAAGAACTTCCGGGTTTTTTTCAATCCATTCCTGTAAATGCTCTCGCTCCTTAAAACCCAGTTCCTGAAATTGTCTGGGATCAAGTTTTATTAAGTCGTTTTTTTCTCGATCTATTTGAAACATAGTTTCCCCGCTTAAACAAACATTTTTTGAAGTAAGCCTTTCTTAAAGATTTGAAATTTTTCGATTTTGGACTCAACAAGTGTAATGTTTTTGTCGATGTTTTGCAGGAATTCTACAATTTTTTGCTGTTCAGCCTGACAGGGTAGTTTAACATTGATCTCTTTAAAATTTCCTTTGGAAATCCCCAATACCGAAGCTCCCTGTGAGACTCTTTTGAGTTGTTTCCTTACTGCTTCACTTCTAAATAGATAACCCTTAAAACCAACAACGGTTAACGGTTTTTTGTCTCGAGCGTGAATAGTATGAAGTCCAGCCAGAATTCTTTCATCACCTGTTTCCAATACTTCGATAGCTTTACCAATGTCCACATAATCTTCAGAAGCATCGGCTACAATTAGGTCACCAGGTTTTACATACTGATCTTCATCGTATTTTGACAGTTTCTTTTCTTCAACGATATATGGAACCGTTTCTTCATTGACCTTAAATCCCATTTTAAATTCAGAGTGAATATCTCCATAATGGATGTTCTTAACCTCGCCAGATTCATACGTTAGATCATTTCTTGAAAAAGAATTGGTTACAAACAGTTTTAAAATTTTACCGACGTTGTATTCTTCCCAATCAGGATAATCCTCCCCATTCTCATCTTTAAATCGAATTTCCCGGGTAAAGAGCTTTTGCATTACGCCTTTTTTGTACTCCTCCAGTAGCTCCTTCTTTCGCCTTAACTGCTGAATTTTCTGGTCTGCGGAAGAAAGGAAATCGGCTATTTTTTCTTGTTCCTCAATTGAGGGTGGTATATATAGAGGACAATCTAGTACATCAGTTTTTCTAAGATTTGTTTGACCGACACCAGAATCAAACATTAAGAAGTATCTGTTTCTGTCAATTCTATAGTAAAGAAATTTATTGTTTAACTTGTCTGATTTTAAAGCACAAATTCGTTGGTTAAGTGTAAATTTATTATTTGCTTCTATGTAATAACATTTAGCTAATGCCTTTCCATTTGGGACATCGCTCAACACCATTACTACATCTCCTTCATAAAGTGGGCATATCTGTTCATCGGTATATTTTCGAACTGTACCTTTAGAAGAGATGAATTTTGAGTTTACAACAATAAAATCACCTTCAGAATCAATTTCTTGTTCATGGGCTTTCCCGTTTTTGTAATTACATATATCACTGAGATTTTTTTTTACCCAATCATCTTCAAATTTGGGAAATCGTATTTGTGGAATTTTCGTTTTTATTTTTTTCATTTTAAAATGGAACCTCAATCCTTAAATCTTTGCAGTATTTGGCAATGGTTGCATCAGTTTCCTGCATTTCATTATCCAAGGTTTTCAGTTCTTTGGCTACGGCTTCCAAGTCCACCGGCTCCTCTTCCTCAAAGGTATCCACATAGCGGGGAATGTTAAGGTTGTAATCGTTATCAGCAATTTCAGCCCGGTTGGTAATGTAGCTGTACTTTTCTTCCAACTCTCCGGTGTAGGCTTCTTCCCAATCGCCATTTACATATTCTTTATAGGTATCAATGATCTTGGCAATGTCTTCAGGTCGAAGTTTATGCTGGGTGGAGACTTTCTCGTAATGCTCACTCGCATCAATAAAAAGCACATGTTCTGGATGGGTACGCTGTTTCCTCAGCACCAGAATGCAGGTGGGAATAGAGGTGCCAAAAAAGATATTGGTAGGCAATCCAATCACGGCATCCAGGTAATTTAGTTCCTTAATAATATGTTCACGTATGATACCTTCACCACCACTTCTGAATAAGACACCATGCGGAAGAATACAAGCCATAGCCCCGTTATCATCCATTTGATGGATCATGTGCTGCACAAAGGCAAAATCAGCCCGGCTCTTGGGAGCCAGTTTTCCATAAGCAGAAAAACGGTCGTCATTCATCTTCAGCGGATCAGCGCTCCACTTAGCTGAAAATGGGGGATTGGCCACCACGGCTTCAAATTTATTATCAATATGCTGAGGGCGTTCCAGCGTATCCTCATTTTTAATATCAAACCGACTGTAGTGCACATCGTGCATAATCATGTTCATCCGGCAGAGGTTATAGGTAGTCGGGTTACTTTCTTGCCCAAAGAACTCACCCACTTCTTTCACTTCACGGGCTACTCGCAGCAGCAATGATCCGGAACCACAAGTAGGATCGTACACATTTCTGAGCCGATCTTTTCCAGTCGTAACAAGCTTGGCTAACACGGAACTTACTTCCTGTGGCGTATAAAACTCACCAGCCTTTTTTCCCGCACCGCTGGCAAATTTTCCGATCAGGTATTCATAAGCATCACCCAATACATCATTTTCAGAATCATCGAGTTTAAAATCGATCTCGTCAAGTTTCTCCATCACCTTCAGGATAATCTCGTTTCGGTCCTCGGGAGTTTTACCCAACTTACTGCTGTCGAGGTCCATATCTTCAAACAGGTTTTCAAAATCCTCCTCGCTGTCAGTGCCCATAGTGCTTTGTTCAATATCAATCAGAACCTTTTGCAGGTCATCGAGAATGAATTTGGCCTTACCGTTTCCATTACCCCTCATCACCAGGGTACTAAACAACTCACCTGGTTCCAGGAAATAGCCAAGGTCATCAATAGAGTTTTCTTTCACCGCTTCCAGATACCGCTGGCCCTCTTTGGTATTCAGGTTGATATCATGATAGGTCATGTTATCCGGTTCCAGGATCTTATTGGCGTACCGTAGCATTTTTTCACTCAAATACTTGTAGAAAATGAACCCAAGGATATAGTCCCTGAATTCGTCTGCACCCATTTTGCCCCGAAGAGTATCAGCTATATTCCAAAGCTTTTGGTTCAGCTTTTGTTTGTCCGTCATGCACAGATGTAATTTTTCAGGTTTGTACTATTTTTGATGTGATTATTACGATATGAAATTGAAGAGTGGGATTCAATCCTTTGAAACATCTATTTGATTTTAAATATGGATAATAGAGTAGTTACTTGTTGTATATTACTAATTTTAAAGTATTACTATTTGTAATTGTTATTTTATTGAAATATATTATATAAGTAATTAAAATAACCAAGCAAATATGGCACAAAACAAATCAGTTAAAAATTTAAGTTTATTGAAATCAGAACGGACAACATTTCAGTTGACCGCTGAGGCTTACGATATGCTGGATTATTTAACAGAAAGTTTTGGTGTAACTCAAAAGGAGATTTTTTCTTTGATTCTTAATGATGATGAACTATTACAAGACACAATTAAAGTTGTTAGAAGTGAAATTCAGGAGTTTACAGAACAAAAGATTCCTAAAACAAAGGTTATCAGTAAAGGAGCACTCGAAAAATTGAATAGTATTGTAAAAGACCAAGTCTTTTCAAGAGATACAGTCCTTGAAATTGCACTCAGGAAAATATATGATCAAATCAAAACAGGAATGGCGAGCCATGCCAAAGCAAAAGAGATTATCAATAAAGCAATAATAGAAATGGATAAGGCTCATAAGGATTTGAAAAGTTTGCTAAATGATGATGATCCAATTCTTGAAAGATGGGGTCTTGTAAGTCAGATAGCAGAAAATGTATCTATGGCTATTGATAATGAATTAAATAAGGGTACTCCTATTGATCCTGATGACTTCTCTCAGAACACTTAATCAAAATGTAACCAGATATGAATATTACAAATCACGCAAAAATCAGAAGCCAACAGAGAAGCATTCCCGTATCAGAGATAGAGTTAATCATGAATTATGGGATAGCTCAGGATGTAATCGGAGATGCAAAGGCCTATGTAATTCATGGTAGCACAAAGAATAAAATCATTGCAAGACTTAAGCACCTGATACATAAAGTTGAAAAACTAGACGGCAAGGTCATTATTGAAAGTCATGATGGGGTTATCATTACTACATATCATAAATAGGAGATAATTATGGAACTAAATAGATTTGAACAGGAATTCAATAAAGTCTGGAATAAAGCAGATTTTAACCAAAAGAAGCAAATTCTCCGAAAAATAAATAAGCTTATCAATCGAAAAGAATCTGAAAGGCAAACCATAAAAGCTTTCTTTCATGCGGTAAAGAATGGTAAAGTAGCTGCTGTTAAAAAAATTATACAGCAAATTAGAAATGTAAACCAAAAAGATGATATTTTGGGAAACACAGCATTGACACATGCAGTGTTTATTAACAATTCTGAAATGATTCGCCTACTATTACAGCAAGGTGCTAATCCTTATATCCAAAATAACAAGGGTTATAATTCAATTGATGCTGCAAAACTGATCGGAAATAAAGAAGTTATAAAGTTACTGACTGCAAACTAAAGTGAAATCATACATCAGTGTTGCATATGATTTCTGTACTCATTTACTTACCTTACACTGGTCGAATAAGGTGAATTTTTGGCGTCTGAGAGACCTGACGAAATTTAGGATTATTATTGATAGAGAGTTGTTACTGAAAAACATTTAGCTTATAAATTTCAAATTTGAATGTCGGTATTGATCTTGGTTTTACCCCAGTTCATTAGCTCACTCTGGCACAGCCTGGAATATTTGAATATTTATGGACTATTTTATTCCCATAATTAACTTGAAAAGATGTCTCAAAACCCTCCTTTCATGTTCACCACTGTCTATCATTTTTTTTATGGGATAACCTACTTTTACAAATATCTCATTAGCATGTCTTTGAGCTCTTTCGAACTCTTCTTTATTCAACTTTTGAGGAGTTGACCATTTGCTACTAATAAAATCAACATAGATTCCCTTTTCTTTAATTTTTTGCGCATGAAGAAACCAGTTTGAATGATCATTTAATTGATTCTCTAACTTTGATTCAACACTTTCATGTTTCTGTAACAATTCAGTAATTATATCTGGACCAATTTTTGGAACAAAATCTTCAATCCATTCCATAAGTTGATCAAAATTATTAATATCAGGATCAGTTTCTAAATTCTTTATTTTTGTTACTTTATTAAAAATATCTTCCAAATTAACTTCATTAAAAAAGTCTATCAGAGCTGCATTTGCAAAAGCGATTTTTAGGCGTTTTTTATGGATATTCCCTCCTTTAAAAGTCAGATCAATAATCTCTTCATCTTTTACACCTGTATAAAATAAAAAAGTAGCATATGATTTAATTAACTCTTCAATGGAAAAAATTGTTAAAGCGGTTGCTATACCATATTTTTGTTGTATTGCAAGATTTTCTCCTGTTTCGAATAAGTCTTTTGCATTATCAAAATATGCTGTCATGCCCTCTAATATTTGATAGTCATCTAAATCGGAAAGTAATTCGTAGTTCATTTTTTGTCATGATTATTTGATGTTATGAATATCAATAAGCGATTTATTGAATAATATATAGATTTCAAATAATCAGCAGGAATCTTTCATATATATGCCTATTTCGATATTGGTCTGTGAATAATTCTAGTCAAAGATCTAACTACTCCTGACTTTATAAGTTATTTGAAATACATTTCGCCTCATTAAAATCTTGATCAATCGTTCAAAAATACATGGAAAAGTATAAATGGGCCTGAGACTATATAAAAAAATAAGTGGATATGTTTTTACCTGTCCGGCCGCTGATATTCTCTTTGGATTAAATTAATGAGTAGATGATAGATTAATATTGCCGGTGACGCAAGTTGTCACCGATTTTAATATCTTCCATTTAAAAGATGAAATAAATCATGGCTGCAGCAGAAAAAATAAAACACCTGATCAAAAGCTTTGCCGAAAACGATGAGGCTAAGTTTTACTCTATTGCTATGCAAATTGCAGCATCAGAAGCCCGTAAGGGGCATACGAAAGTGGCTGAGGAGCTGAAAAAGCTTGTAGAGGAGACAAAATCCGAGCGGAACTCATCTGCAGTTACAAATGTGCTGCAGCATCCGGTTTCCAGGGAGTTACGAGAGATACAGGATTTGGTTGAATTGGTGCCTCATACCTACAAATTGAACGATATGGTACTGGTTCCGTCCGTAAGGGATACGCTAAAGCGAATCATTAAAGAACAACAAAAGTTCAACGAACTGCGTCAATACAACCTGATGCCCCGCCGCAAGCTGTTGCTGACCGGCCCACCGGGATGCGGGAAAACCATGACAGCCGAGGCCCTTGCATCCGAACTGGCCATTCCTCTATTTTCTATCCGTCTCGATGGATTAATAAGCCGCTATATGGGAGAAACCATTGCCAAGCTCAAACAAATTTTCACCTTTATGAATACCCGGCGTGGTGTATTTCTGTTCGATGAATTTGACAGCATCGGATCGCACCGCTCGTACGGAAACGATGTGGGAGAGATCAAGCGGGTTCTCAATAGCTTTTTACTTTTTATAGAAAAAGACCGGTCAAACAGCCTCATTATTGCGGCAACTAATATGCAGGAATCACTGGATAAAGCACTCTTCCGACGATTTGATGATATTATAGAGTATCCGTTGCCCGATAAGGAAGAGATTGCAACACTTTTGCAAAGAAATTTGAAGCATCATAAAGGTATTAGTAAAAAAGAATTTCATAAACTCGCGGAAAAAGCAGTGGGTTTAAATTTTGCAGATGTTACAAGAGCTTGTGATGAAGCTTTGAAAGAGATGATTATTTCTGGGAATGATAAAATTTCTACCGATTTAATAGAACAATTTATTGAGAGACGGCAAACCTTGAATCAATCTTAATGCATGGCTGATGAACATTATCCACATCTAATATTCGAACGTTTTTTTACTTCGGAGAATTTTGAAAATCCTAGGGGTGGCGGCTCAAAGTTTCAGGTTGTCCAAAGAGTAAGAAGAACACATGGAGCCTCTGTGCAAAGACAGTTTACAAATGCGGTAACTGAGTTTGAGAACCGAGCTAAAGAAGAAAATGAAGATCTATTCAACGAGGATATCATTTATCTAGAGTTTGAATCAGAGCCAGGTTATTATTTTAAAACGGATAGTTTTGACAATGGATATGGTCATTATAAGCTAAGCTACAGCAGGACTGAAAAAAGATTAATTGATGGGGAAGTCAAAGAAATCCAAAAGATTGGTATCTACATCAATAAAAAAGGAGTGTCGAAGTTTTTAGATAAAATTGAACAATTCATTAATGAAGATACAAAGACAGGAAAGCCGAAAAACCAACCTCTTCTTGCAAATATAGCATCTATCAGGGCTGCTACCCTTGAATGTTTTTGGACCGAACCGATTGATCCCTTTCCGGATGAAGATGATAATGTATGGTGGGAAATTTGGTTAAGAAGAGACGATATTAATTCGGATGAAAAAGAGGATGAGCAGGTCAGGGAGCTTTTGCAAGAAGTTGGTGCTGATGTAGGTAATAGAAGGATTCTTTTTCCAGAACATATTATAATCTTAGCAAAAGGTACTTCAGATCAACTTTCTCGTTCTTTGCTTTATAGTGATATACTATCTGAGCTTAGAAAGCCAAAAGAAACAGCTGAGTTTTTTCTAAAAGAGGAATTGGAAGACTCAGATGATTGGCTTGAGAATTTACAGTATAGAATAGAAGATCATACAAATGAAGAAAGTGTTTTTGTATGCGTATTAGATAGCGGGGTTAATCGAGGACATCCGCTTCTCGCTCCTTTTCTGTCAGATCGTGATTTGCATAAAATAAAACCGGATTGGGATAATGCGGACTCTTATCAAAGAGGCCATGGGACTCAAATGGCTGGAAATGTACTATATGGTGACTTGACGGAATATTTAACAGGTGATGAACAGATACAGCTTTTCCATAAACTGGAATCGGTTAAAATCATTAATCCGGATGATCCTAATGATGAGAAGTTATATGGAGCTATAACCATTGAAGCGACAAATCAACCAGTAGTACTAAATCCAGATAATAATAGGGTTTACTGCATGGCCGTTTCTTCAAAAGATCATGATCATAAGGGAGAGCCTTCATCTTGGTCATCTGCAGTTGATCAGATAGTTTACGGTGATGTTGAAGAACCAAATGAGAAGTCACTTTTTTTAGTTTCTGCAGGTAATGCATGGCTCGATAATTATCGGGAGTATCCTACTAAGAATATGCAAACTCTCATCAATGACCCTTCCCAAGCATTTAATGCCTTAACAATTGCAGCCTATACAGAAAAGGGCCAAATAGATCAGGAAAAGCACCCGGACAGCTTTCCGCTTGCTACCAGAGGTAGCCTTTCTCCATTTAGTACGACTGGGGTTCATTTAGATAAAAAATGGGCAAACAAACCAGATGTAGTCTTTGAAGGAGGAAATCTGGGGATAAGTTCACAAGGGTTGATAGAACCTGATTCATTGAGATTGCTCTCTGTTGGGGCTGATTTTCAACGGCATCCCTTTTCAGACAATCACGCTACAAGTGCTGCAACTGCTTTAGCTTCAAAGTTTGCTGCAGAGCTATATTCTGAGTACCGTGATTATTGGCCGGAAACAATTCGTGGTTTAGTTATTCATTCCTCTGAATGGAATGATGTCATGAAAAGAGGAAATGGCCTTAATAATGTCGAAGAAAAAAGAAAGTTGATTCGAACTTACGGTTATGGAGTACCAGATTTGGCAAGAGCACAATATAGTGCAAGTGATCGCCTGACATTAATATCGGAAAGGACTATCCAGCCTTATATCAGAGAGGAATCAAATGAGCCGAAAATTAATCAATATCATTTATATGAATTACCTTGGCCTGTAGAAGCTTTGAACAGCTTATTCGAAGAAGAGATTCGTGTTAATGTCACCCTCTCTTACTTCATCGAACCAAATCCAGGAAAAAAAGAGTATAGTCAGAGTTATTCTTATCAATCGGTAGGCTTGAGATTTAAAATGAGCAGACCGAATGAATCAGCTACCGCTTTTGCTGCTAGAGTTAATAAACTTGCTCGTGATGATGAATATGAGAAGGCAGATTCAGAGGATTGGATTTTGGGTCCTGAGGTAAGAGATAAAGGTTCTGTACATAGAGACTGGTTATATACAAATGGGCCTGATCTTGCTACAAAAAACAAAATCGCAGTTTTTCCAGTTGGAGGATGGTGGAAAACAAGAAAAAAACTGGAAAGATATAATCAACAGGTTCGCTATAGTTTAATTGTGAGTATTGATGCACCAAATGCAGAAATTGAAGTTGATTTGTATACTCCGGTCAGAAATCTGATTAATATTGAAGTTAGCGTTTAGTTAAAGTAATTTTCAATCCATGCAATTCTACATCGGCGTCACAGATGATTCCTGGTTTCACTTCCTGGCTCGCCACCGGCCGGACGAGGTAAACTTTTGGCGTCCGAGGGATAAGTCGAATTTCAAAGTGATTGAAGAGGGAGCGCCATTTTTGTTTAAACTTCACAGCCCGTATGATTATATCGTGGGCGGAGGTTTTTTTGTGAAGCATCTGTTTCTGCCGCTGTCACTTGCCTGGGATGCTTTTGAGATCAAAAACGGTGCAGCTACGTATGACGGGTTCAGGTCTTCGATCATGAAATTCAGAGAAGGTGACGGTTTAAATCCAACTATCGGCTGCTCGATTCTAACGGAACCCTTCTTTTTTGATCGTGAAGACTGGATTCCAATTCCGGAGAACTGGAGCAAAAATATTGTGAAGGGCAAATCATACAGTACGGGTGAACAGATCGGAGCAAGGGTCTGGCAACAGGTCCGGGAGTGGCTGGGTGATCTGAAAAAGAGAGAAGGTGAATTGGTATTTCATGAGCCGGAGGTTCAATATGGGAGTACCTATGAAATTCGTGCAAGGATCGGTCAGGGCGCATTCCGTGCAATGGTAACAACGGCTTACAACCGGCGGTGTGCCATCACCGGAGAGAAAACCCTGCCGGTATTGGAAGCGGCGCATATCAAACCATATTCCGAATCCGGTGCGAACCTCACCAAAAACGGCCTTCTTTTGAGATCCGACATGCATATTCTATTCGATCAAGGCTACATGACTGTATCCGATGACCACCATCTCGAAGTCAGCCGCCGGATCCGCGAGGAGTATGAAAATGGGCGGGAGTATTATGGCTATCACGGCAAGCCGTTGTCTAACCTTCCGCAGAACCTGATTGACCGTCCCTCTCCCGCTTTCTTGAACTGGCACCGGGAGCAGGTGTTTAAAGGGTGAACGGGAGGAAGAGAGATGGAGTGAAGGGGAGACTGAGTGATTTCTTTTGAGAATTATTTTTATGTCCGGATCATTATGCAAAAATATCCATTGCCCGCCGCTTTAGCGGGGGGATTATAGGGGGCCTCCATTCTAAAACCATTGGCTTGTGAGCTTGCCAGAATTCGGGTTGTGAATCCGATGGTTCGGGAAAAATTGATGAACTGTTGAATTGGAGATGGAGAAGAAAATCTGGCTGACCGCGCCTCCCCAGCTTTTTTGACTGGCATCGTGACTAAGTATACAAAAGTTAAACTGTTCACAAATCCGGATCCTGTTCACGTAACGTGAACAGGATGAAATAGTGAACAGAATTTTTTGTTCAACACCGGCTTCAAAGCGGCACACTGATCTCTCTAAAAATCTGGTCTTATTAAAGAAATAACCGATTTCTTTAAATAAGAATGATGCTTATTTAAGTTTTTGGTGTTTTTCTAAAATAAGAAATCATCAACCTGATCAACTTTTTTATAAACAGCTGTAATGATAGCAGAAAACAGAATCGATTTTATCGGGGACATCCATGGTCATGCGGATGAATTGGAGAATTTGTTAAATAAACTGGGGTATTCAAAGCTGAGCGGCAGTTATAAGCATCCGGATCGTACTGCTTTTTTTGTGGGAGATTACATTGATCCTGGTCCGGAAATTCCCAAAACGTTAGACATTGTCCGGTCGATAGTGGGAAGACCCGGTCCGGCATACATGGACAAGTCTGGCTGCGCATGTGACAGAAAGATTGTCAGACAAACCGGTAGAAACACCGGATTCGTTTAACAGTTCCTACTATGATGAAATGGAAAAGCCGGTCTTTTTCGGCCACTATTGGCTCAGAGACACTCCATCTGTTTATCGTCATAACATCTACTGCCTTGATTACAGTGTAGCCAAAGAGGGCAAACTGGTCGCCTACCGGTATGACGGAGAGAAACGTTTAACCAATGAAAAATTGGTATTTGTTTAACGATTTGTTGTATTGAATCGGAAAAAGAGTGCAATTTATTGAAACCTATAAACCTATAAACCTATAAACCTATAAACCTATAAACCTATAAACCTATAAACCTATAAACCTATAAACCTATAAACCTATAAACCTATAAACCTATAAACCTGTAAACCTATAAATGAGTGATTTCTTTTGACAATTATTTTTATATCCGGATCATTATGCAAAAATATCCATTGCCCGCCGCTTTAGCGGGGGGATTATAGGGGAGCGTTAATCTAAACCATCGGCTTGTGAGCTTGCCAGAAACCGGGTTTTGAATCCGATGGTTCGGGGAAAGATTGATGAACTGTTTAACTGAAGACTGAGAGAAGTAGGGAAGGAGCGATGCTTGCCAATGATAAGCCCCAACGAGGGCGCAATCAACAGCACAGGTCAACGGCCTGTGAATGATGGTGCCAATTAAACATATGAGTACTGTCCAGATTTGTGTGTCTGAGGGAGTTGTAGCCACCCACCGGTGGGTGGCTACAAAAAAAGGTCTCCTTGTCCGATCTTTTGGGTTGATCAATAACCTTAAACCTAAAACAAAGGAGACCTTATGATCGATCTAACAGATGATCAATTACAAGATATAATTCAAAGCGTTCTAAATAAAGAGGAAGGATTAAATGAACTGCTGGAACACATATTAAATGCATTGATGAAAATCGAACGAACCCACTGGATGGAGGATCAGGCCGGTTCGGCCAACAAAGCCAATGGCTATCGCCCCGGCCGAGCCATTGGCCACGGCCGAAAGCTCTCACTGCGCATCCCCCGTGACCGGTTAGGCAACTTTCAGCCGGTACTCTGGGCAATGCTGCGCGATCAACACGAGGAGGTTCGCCGCATGTGCTTTGAGCTATATGGGAAAGGTCTGACAACCAGTGAGGTTGGTCAGATTACCGAAAAAATCTATGGGCAGGCCTATAGCTCCTCGGCGATCAGCAGCTTTAACCAGCAACTGGCCGAACAGATCCACGCCTGGCGGGAGCGCCCGCTGGCCGGACGCTACCCGGTCATTCTGATCGATGCCATTCACAAGAAAGTCCGAAGGGGCCATGTCAGCTCAGAGGCTTTCTATGTTGTCATGGGGCTCACAGAGGCCATGCAGCGGGAGGTTCTGGCCATTGGCAACATTCCCAGCGAATCCGCTGCCGGATGGGATGAGCTGCTGGAATCGTTAAAGAACCGGGGTCTCCGGCAGACCGACCTTGTGGTTGCCGATGGGCTGCCGGGACTTGATCAGGTGATTCACAAAGCTTTTCCAGAGGCCCGCCATCAAAAATGTGTCACACATTTGAAGCGGGGGATTCTCACCAAGGTAAAGGCGGCTGACAAAGACCTGGTAGCCGAAGAGCTCAGGGATGTATTTTTGACCGGACAGCGCAGCTACACCCGCAAGCAGGCTATGCAGAGGTTCAACAGGTTTGCCACCCGCTGGGGGGAAACATACCGGTCTATCAAACGGTTGGCCAACGATGAAAGCATGGAGTATTATTTTACATATCTTGATTTTGACCGTCGGATCCAGTCAATGATTTATACAACGAACTGGATCGAACGCTTGAACAAGAAATTCCGGCGAAGTCTGAAAATTCGAAACGCATTGCCATCGGTCGAGTCTGCCTTGCTGCTTTTGGCAAAGGTGGCCATAGACACCGAAGAAACGACCTACCAATTTCCAATTTATAACTTTAAATTTGATCAAACATTATTTCCAAATGCAGCCCGGTAGATCCATAAGCAGACCTGAGCTCAGACACACTTTTTTGGACAGTATCAACATATGAAGCCCTGAAGGGGTGCAATCCGTGGGGTTTCAAGCGAAGAGACTGAGAGAGGGAGTGAAGGGGAGACGGAGAGATCTGCTGGTGTAGCCGGCGCTTTGCAGTGTTGTCCAGATTTGTGTGCCTGGGTTGAGTTGTTCACAAATCCGGCGTGTTCACGATACGTGAACAGGATGAATTCGTGAACAGAAATTTTTAATTGCCACCGGTTTCAAAGTGGCACAATGATTCCTGAAACGGGCGGCAAAATGATCTCCGAAATAGGAACGTAAATGAATACAGTTTATCAAACTTTTGAACTGAACTCATTTCGTTGTATCTCTGCAGGTAAAATCATGTGTATATAGCGGATTTAATGGTTTCTGTATCAAGATTTTGACGAATGCTCCAGCGGCTGTGCATTTTTCCTGTTTTGGGAAGTTCGGTATCTAATACCGTGTAGGATGAGATTTTAGCTTACTTATAAGAAGCAAATGGTCATTCAAAAAATCCTTACTGTTCATGTATCGTATCTTATTTATGAGTTATAAACTCATTTTAAGTATATGAAAAGTAAATCTACAAAGTGTTGATGAGAGTATTTCGGGATCTTGGCCTGGTCGAGCAGTTAGGTTCAGGCGTGCCCCGTATTAAGGTGATGGTTTTAATTTTGTCATGCCTCTCCCGCTTTTTTGACCTTCCATCGGGATCAGGTTATAAAGATTAGAACGCAGAAACCCTGTATCTTTGATAATCTTTTTTTTCGCGCCGATGACACTCCATCTATGCGAATACCGGGCGGATGTCTATCAATTTCTTATGAATAGTTTTCATATACTTCAAATAAAGTTGTACAAAAAGTTGTACATGAATCGCTAAAAGTTGCTCTTATAGCTTTTAAACAGTGATTTAACTTTGACTTCGGATCAAAAGGTTGAGGGTTCTTCCGAAAGCCTCTTATATAACTTTAAGGGGCTTTTTTTATAGTCTTGAAAATTTACATAAATCTGAGCGTTGTTGTTCCGAAGCAGTGCTTTGGGGACTCTGCTTAGGCAGTACCTGACAATACCTTCGGCTTCGGAGCCTTAGCACGATACCATAGCAAACCTATTCCTGCTATTACGGCAATTAACAGTCCGGTATCTTCAGGGATACCCAGAGTTATTGCTGCAGTAAAACCAATAATGGACCAAAGAGCGGGAATTATTAAGATCCACCATGGCAATTTCTTTGTAGTCCATAGAAATATCCCGAAAGTATATATGGTAGCTGGACAAGGAGCAACACCAAACATTGGTGCATAAGGGTAAGCATGGCCCGTTTGTGCGCCAATTATCGGATATATGAGTAAGGCATAAATAATCAGAATTGCGCCGGTTGCCCCATAAAGGTTCCATTCAAATCGGTAATTTAGCCAATCTTTCCAGACTCCCGCCACTACAAACAGTAGACCCTGGATTATGAAGAGTATTCCAAAACCATAAGCAGCGGTATTTATGGATGTAAAAAAGATCAGATGATAAAACACGCCCATCCAGAGCCAAAACCCGGATAATATCAGGTTGATAATTCTATCACTGCCCGAATTTTTCTTAAAAGCAAAATAAATGGCTATACCACCAAGTAGATAAGCAACAACCTGAGCAGGCCAAATGAAGGTATTGTAAGATTTGAATAACTCAAGAAAATGCTCGGTTGTAAAGGGCAGTTCCACAATAGGATTAACAGCTTTGGTTAAACCTTTACCTGAATAATGAAATTAATTCCAATAAATAAGAACCAGAGATACTCATAAATCGCTGTAGGTGATTATATTACGAGCTGCTTATTAAAGAATTAGAGTTACACCAAACTTACTTGCTATAAAAGATGTAATAAAAAAGCAGATCATAGTGATTCCAGCACAAATGGAAGCGAAGCCAAAAGAGCTCCTATCCGGTCGGTTCTCTTGGCTACTTCCGATACCAAAACAATGATAAAAGCCGTTAAGGCGTATTTTAAAATTATGAATTTCATAATTTTAGTGCTTTTAGTTGTCAGTTTCAGCTTTACTGTTCTCAAATTGCGCTAAGAGTGCAGGTATGACCACCATGTTCAGCAAAGTTGAACTCAATAATCCCCCAAGAATTACCTGAGCCATTGGAGACTGTATCTCGTTTCCCGGTTCTCCGGCGGCAAGTGCCAGCGGGATGAGTGCGAGTCCGGCTGTAAGTGCTGTCATCAGGATAGGATTGAGCCGCTCCATAGCTCCCTGCCGGATTGCCTGGATAAACTCCTTGCCTTCTTTTCTGAGCTGCTGGTAGTGCGACACCATCAATATTCCGTTTCGGGTGGCAATACCAAATAAAGTGATAAAGCCCACCAGCGAGGCAACGGAAATAATGCCGCTGGTAAACAGCACGGTGTAAATCCCGCCAATCAGGGCAAACGGAAGATTCACCATTACCAGTAAAGCGGTTTTGAGAGAACCGAATTCCAAATATAACAGCAGGTAAATAGCCGCAATGGCAATGATGCTAAGCAAGGAAATAGTCCGGGTGGCTTGTGCTTCACTTTCAAACTGTCCGCCGTATTCCACAAAGTAACTTTGCGGGAAACTCACGTTTTGAGATACATTGGCCCGAATCTCATCTACTGTGCCTCTCAGATCTCGCCCGGCTACGTTTGCTGACACCACGATCTTGCGCTGTACATTTTCGCGGCTGATGGTATTTGGGCCGCTTCTGGATTTTATTGAAGCCAATTCTGCCAGTGGTACTATGGTTCCGTCTTCCAGGTTAAAGGTCGCTTTCTGCACCGACTCAATACTGCCGCGGTGTTTCTCATTAAAGCGGACCAGCAGGTCAAACATTTTATCGCCTTCCAGTACTTGAGAGACCACCTCCCCGGCAAAAGCCACATCAACCATTTCAGCGAGCTGCTGAATAGTGATTCCATAACGGGCTAAAGCTCTTCGATCGGGTCGTATTTGTATCTGTGGCACGTTCTGCTGCTGCTCTACCGACAGGTCCACCACGCCTTCCACGGTCTCCATTTGTGCGCGTACTTCTTCGGCCAAAGCCCGGAGCCTGAACAGATCCGTGCCAAAAATCTTCACTGCAATGTTGGCGCGTGTTCCGGAAAGCATGTGATCGATACGGTGCCCGATGGGCTGGCCAATAGTAATGTTGGTACCCGAAACCACACTTAGGTATTCCCGGAGTTCAGTCAGCACTTCTTCCTTGGTAGTTCCTTCCGGAATATCAAGTTTGGCATCAATCTCAGAAGAATTCACGCCCTGTGCGTGCTCATCCAGCTCGGCGCGACCGGTACGGCGCGAGGTCGATTCAATGGCCGGATGATCCAGCAGGATTTCCTCGATTCGTTTTCCAATTGCATTGGATTCGGTCAGAGAGGTTCCCGGAATGGTTACCGCACTGATCACTAATGTTCCTTCATTGAACTCAGGAAGAAATGATCTGCCCAGGAAAGGCAACACGATTAATGTCCCAAGAAATAGTATCAAAGTTCCAACCAGAACAGTTTTTTTGATGCGAAGAACTACATTTAATACGTGCTCATAGCCTGATTTTAACTTCCTGGTGAACCAGCTTTCTTCAAGTTTTCCTTTGGAGGCTTGAGCGGGCAGCAGGTAATAACACATGGCCGGCGTAACGGTCATAGCAATCACCAGAGACGCCCCAATGGAAATAATATAGGCCAGTCCCAGTGGCTGCAGCATGCGCCCTTCGACTCCACTTAAGAAGAATAGTGGTAGAAAAACGATCATAATGATCAGGGTAGCATTGATGATCGATGACCGGATTTCCTTCGAGCCTTCAAAAACAACGTCAATAGCCAGTTTCTGTTCTGCTTCCGGAAGTTTTGAGTTTTCCCGTAGCCGCCTGAATACATTCTCTACGTCAATAATGGCATCATCAACGATCACACCTATGGCAATGGCCATCCCGCCTAATGTCATTGTATTGATGGTGATATCGAAAAATTCCAGCACAAAGACCGAGAAGATAAGTGCCAGCGGAATGGCCGTCAATGAAATTAGTGTCGTCCGGAAGTTTCCCAGAAACAGGAACAAGATCACGATCACCAAGAAAGCCCCGTCCCGCAGGGCTTCAACTACGTTATCAATAGCCAGTTCAATAAAATCAGCCTGACGGAACAAATGTGTATTGATCTCAAATCCGGCCGGGAGACTCGATTCGATCTGAGCCAGCGTTTCATCCACGCGGGAGGTCAGTTCCAGGGTATTAGCTCCGGGCTGTTTTTGGATAGAGATGATCACGGCCGGCTCGGCGTTCACGGAAGCATCCCCGATCTTTTGAGCCGCTGCAATTTCTACCGCTGCCACATCTCCGATAGTGATTGGGATATTATTTCGCTGGGTGATGACCGAATGTTCCAGGTCTTCCACCGAATAGGCCCGTCCAATTCCGCGAATGGTGTACTCCTGGCTGTATTCCCTGAAAAAACCGCCAGAGAAATTTTCATTAGCCTGCTCAGTAGCCTGGAGGACCTGGTGAAGGGTGATATTATACTGCTTCAGTCTATCCGGACTGACCCGTACCTGGTATTGTTTCTGTCCGCCCCCAATGGGAATGACCTGCGCCACTCCGGGAATAGCCAGCAGTCGTCGTCGGATTTCCCAATCGGCTGCCGTCCGAATTTCCAATTCCGAGTGCTCATCACTGTCTACGCTTACCAGCATGATCTCTCCCATAATGGATGAGATAGGTGCCATAATAGGCGGCGGAACTTCTTCGGGAAGATTGGTTGCAACCAACTGAAGTTTTTCATTCACAATTTGGCGGGCTCTGAAAATATCGGTTCCCCAGTCAAACTCTACCCATACAATGGATATCCCTTTGGCCGTTGAAGAACGAACCCGTCGTACCCCGGTTGCTCCATTTACGGAGGTCTCAACCGGGATGGTTACCAGGCGTTCCACTTCTTCCGGAGCCATTCCGTGGGCTTCGGTCATTACCGTTACCGTAGGTGCGGTCAAATCAGGAAACACATCCACCGGCATGCGGTCCACGATGTAAATTCCAGCTGCCAGTATGACCACCGAACTCACCAATACGACCAGCCGGTACTGTAACGATCCTCTGATTATTGCATCTAACATAATTTATTTCCTTTCCTGATGATTAATGGGCGTGCCCGTGTGCAGGCGCTTCAGATGACAATGAAGCCAACTTTACCTGATACGGATTGATCGTTACGATGTGTTCACCTTCTTTCAGGCCGGAAATCACTTCCACCCAGCCGCGGTTTCGTATGCCCGTAGTAATGGCTCTTTTTTCAAACGATTCTCCGGCTACATGCACGTACACTACAAAGTTTCCTTCCTCTTCTATCAAGGCGGATTCAGGAATCGCGATTACGTTTTCATTTTGATCTGTATCGATTTCGGCTGTGACAAAGAGTCCGCTATGTAATCCTTCCCGGTTGTCAATTTCATAGATCAGGGAAAGAGTTCGGGTTTGGGGATCTACCAGTTTGCCGGCACTCAGCAGACGGCCGTTTACATCGTCCATTTCGTACATCTTATCGTTGCCCTGTACGTAAAAAACTGCATCTCCGGAATTTTGAATGGCAGTTCGTTCTGCAGCCGGTACATGTACACGTAGCCACATCTTACTCATATTGACAATTCTCAGCAGAGGCTCTCCGGCTTTTATCTGCATTCCGGGTCGAACATAGGATTCTGTCACGGTTCCTGAGATTGGAGCTTTCATTTCAAAGCGATATGAGGACTCAGAAACACCATATGCATCTACTGAGGCAGTATCAATTTGAACAATTTCGTTAATGGTTTGAAATTGCGTAAGTGCCTGCCGGTATTCAATCCGTGCTTTTTCCAGTTCTACTTCCGGGATGGCCTCTTTTTTAAATAATCGCCCGGATCGGTCAAGATTATTTTTAGCCAGTGTGAGCTGTGATTGTGCCTGAACAAACTGCCGGGCATAATTCTCTCCGTCAGCCGATTGAATAGATGGATTAAGCTGCACCAGCGGTTTTCCTTTGCTCACCTCTTGTCCTTCTGCGGGCAGGTTTTGATTCATGCTACTTAGAATAATTCCCGAGAACGGAGCCGAAACAACCACGTCCCGGCTTTGAACCGGTTTTAGCTCTCCGTGTGCATCCACTGTTTCTGATAGTGTGTGTCGGCCAACCTGCTGAGTGGCAAATGGAATGCTCCATTGTTGCTCTTTCAAAAAGGAAATCAGATTGGGATCATCTTCCCCGTATGTCGGTGGAACGTCTTCTGCAGAATTATAAACGGGTATGCCATCTACCTGAAGCGTATCATCCACCATTCCTTGTATGATAATGGTGAGGTCATACCTGCCGGCACGCTCAAAGATGACATCAGGGCCGTAAATTCCAGGGATTTGAACTTCCGTTTCCGTCAGGGAACCTTCGATGCCCCGTTCCGATCGAAACACAAATTGCACTTCTGAATCAGAGATGGGTTTGAAATCAGAAAGGCGGGTCAGATGAACGGCAAAGGTGGCTTCCTGACCAACAATCAATTCGGGATACTCCATAAATAACTCCGTTTTATCTGTCCATTGCGTGATCACTCCGGCTCCTTCCAGTTGAGATTCATCTTCATGAGTATGGCCGTCTTCTCCATCATGGGAGTGGCTATCATCATCTTGCGCTTGTTGAGTAGGTTGCTCGTGAGTATGGTCCCCGTCTTCGCCATGACTGTGGGCTTCATCACTGCCACCACCGCAACCCATCACCAACAGGGATGTACTGAGAATTATGAATGTTATAAGCTGTTTCATTGCTTCAAATTTTGATCGTGATAAGTTTTTTGTGTTCAGGGAATTAGTGACTGTGTTCTTCGTCCCCGTGAGAATGTGTTGAGTCATCATCATGGCTGTGATCACTGTCTTCATCATGGATATGGGTCGAGTCATCTTCTGTTGAATGGTCACCACCTCCAATACGAACAGCGTCGCCATCATCGGTAGTGGATTGCTGGGCCGGGGCTTCGTGGGTATGGTCGCCGTCTTCGCCATGACTATGGCCTTCCTGTTCAGAGCTACATCCGGCAAATATAAATGCAAGGCTTGCAAAGAGTACTGTAAATAAGTTTTTCATTGTTCTGAATTGTTTTGAGTTAAAAATATTTTTCCTGAAGTGATGGTATCGAGTGTAAAAAGAGCTTGGTTGTAATCAGCGGTGATACGATGCTGAAGACTACGACCATCGGCGTAGGCTTTGGTGGCGTCCAGCAGTTCTACCAGCGAATACCGGCCTTCCTGGTAGGCTGTAAGGATCGTTTCCAGCATAACGGAAGAAAGTGGATTCTGCTGCATCTCCTGCCAATGCTCATACAAATTCTTCACGCGCTTGTAGGCAACATCTACCTGATTGCGAATGGTTCGTCTTTGGATTTGCAGAGATGTTTCCACACTGCGATGTTCTGCTTCCGCCATGGTGATGTTTCCATTGTTTCGATTAAAGATGGGCAGTTGTATTCCCCCGCCGATCACATAACCTTCTGAGCCGTCTGACTGATTTTTATAACCGAAATTGACCTTGAGATCCGGCAGACGTTCTCGTTTTTCAACTTTATATTTCAATTCGAGGGCTTCTGCTTCCAATTCCATAGCCTGAAAGTCAGCCCGGTGCTCAAGGGCATATTGCTGAAGCGTTTCAGTATCTTCTATAACCGGTTCTACCGGCAAATCAGGTTCAACCTGAAATCCAATGTCTGTCTCCTCATTTGACGTGATCATGGATGCCAGCTGCCAGCCAGTCTGCATCATCTCCAGCTCTACTTCATTTCGCACGCGCAGGTACCGATTCTTTTCAATGGTAAAACGCTGCACCTGAAGTCCCGATTCGGTGCCTTCTTCACGGCGGTCCCTGGCTGATTTCAGCACCTTGTTAATTACTCCCAGCGCCTGGTCGTACACATCAAGTTTCTGCTGTAAATACCAATATTCGGCATACAGATTTTTTACCTGCTGTATGAGAACTGACCGGTCATATTGATAGGTAAAACCAGCAGCTTCGCTGCTTTTGTTAGCACTTTTGTTTCGAAGAAAAGGTTGTCCCAGCAGCTCAATGGGCTGTGAAACCTGGTAGGTGGTTTCGTGATAATCAGGTGTACCGGCATTAAGTTGTTCGCTGAAGATATTAATATCAGGATTTAAATAAGCCTTATACTGTTGGGCTTCTCCTTTTCTGTGAAGCTCCCTGAGTTTGGCAATTTCCTGCTGCAGGCTGTTTTGCTCAAAAAGCTCCACCACCTCCTCAAGAGATAGTGTTTTGGGTTGGGAGTGAACCTGTAATGGTATCCAAAGGAATACCAACCACAGTATCCACCACTTGGATGAATTCATAAACTGGATGCTTTAATGGATGTGGAATATTATTAGAGATAGCTGAGAAAAGATGCTATCTGCCTGAGGGATAGGATTATCCCAGGGGCGGGCCGCGAAGAGAATAAAAAGAGAATTGGCTGGTCAGGTATAGATGAACCGGCGGCGGCAGATCTAAATAAAACAGGATTGGGGTATGAGAGATTGAATAGCTGCTCAAAATTCCAGGAGAAGAAAATGAATCCGTGGTTGTGGAACTTTTGTTAGTGGTTTTTTGCGAGAGCGTTCCTGTCAGATCAACCGTAGCGGTTGGATGCTGATGGGTGTCCTTATCTTCAAATTCTTCAGAGTGGCTATGGTTTTGGCTCCGATCACCTGAATGGGAATGCACAAACGCGTGAACATCGCCATGATCGAATATGTGATCAAATATGGCATGGATATGCACACCACTTCCAAAAAATACACATAACATGCTGGCCACAATCAGTAGCCTGGCCGTTTGTTTGAACGCTATTTTTTGGGTTAACTTAATCACAGATTTAAAATAGGCGCTGAAAGGCTAAAACCAAAAGCTTTTATTACATCTGATTCGATAAAGTAATTTTAGAAAGCAAAAGAAGGGACAATTAAATAGGACATTAATGTCAAAATCTGGATTATTTGATGACCAACTAACCACAAAAAAGTATAATTTACTGCCTGCAAAGGAAGGTGTTTTCATTGCAGATGTTTCAGCTCAAGATATAATTCGATTTGGCGAAAATAATAACTGAAAAAAATAAATGATACTTAACATGACATCGAAACAAATATTGCTGCTATTCGCAATTATAGTACTTATTCCGGCCAAAAGTGTTGCCCAAACAGAGTCTCTGCAGGGACTATGGCTCATGGAGCACGTCCGGGTGGGAGACCAGGAAATGACTCCGGTTGCCAAATGGACCAGAATTCATCCTGACGGGAGCTATGAATCCGGCAATGGCTGGCTGAAAAGCTCGGAAGGGACCTGGTCATACGATGAAAATGAGAACACGTTCCTGCCTGAGGAGACGAATGGTTTAAAAGATCCTTTCGGAGCTTTTGCTGTAGAGTATGTGAAAGATGGGATGACATGGACCCGGTTGGAAGAGGGTATGAATGTGGTGGTGAAACTGAAGAAGATCAGTGAACTGCCAAAAGCGCCGGCCGATGAAGTGCAGGGATTGTGGGACCTGGTCAAGGCCACCGAAGATGAAACATCCGTTATCGAAAATATAGACCCTGAGGGTTCTCATTATTTGTTTATTCGCTGGGACCGTATCTATGTGGAACGTGATGGCGAAGGCAACCGGAGCACGGGATACTGGCACATGAATGGTCACCGTCCTGAAATTATCTTAATGAGCCACAACGAAGGAAAAGAGTCCCAAAGCTGGAGTGTATCCTTCGATGAAAAGCAGGACATGGTATTGAAAGGGATATCAGATTTCAATCAGAATCAAACACTAACTTACACCCGAATCAATGAATTTCCCAAATAAGCAGACAGCTTTGGCAAACTGCAAAATTCTGGAGATGGAATGGGTGGGGATTTGAGGCTTAGAAACGGAGAGAAAGGGTGACGGAGTGGAACCTGTCAATGACAAAGCCCCAACGCGGGTGCAATCAATAGCACAGGTCAACGGCCTGTGATGAATAGTGCCAATCAAAAATATGAAAGCCTTGGGGTTTCAAGTGAAGAGACTGAGAGAGGGAGTGAAGGGGAGACTGAGTGATTTCTTTTGAGAATTATTTTTATGTCCGGATCATTATGCAAAAATATCCATTGCCCGCCGCTTTAGCGGGGGGATTATAAGGGGGCGCTAATCTAAAACCATCGGCTTGTGAGCTTGCCAGAAACCGGGTTGTGAACCCGATGGTTCGGGGAAAGATTGATGAACTGTTTAACTGAAGACTGAGAGAGGGAGTGAAGGGGAGACTGAGTGATTTTTTTTGAGAATTATTTTTATGTCCGGATCATTATGCAAAAATATCCATTGCCCGCCGCTTTAGCGGGGGGATTATAGTGGGGGCGCCAATCTAAAACCATCGGCTTGTGAGCTTGCCAGAAACCGGGTTGTGAATCCGATGGTTCGGGGAAAGATTGAAGACTGAGAGAGGGAGCGATGCTTGCCAATGATAAGCCCCAACGCGGGCGCAGTCAATAGCACAGATCAACGCCGGCCATGAATAAAACATACAGAAGAAATGGTGTTCGAAAAACTAATAATGCTTAACCGCCCGTACATCTTCCGGCATGATGATAATGAAATCATAGTTGATTATTTCCCGCATTTCGAAACGGTTGCCGACCAGTTTATTGTCCAGTATTTGCTTTCGAAGTTCGCGCGTATCAATTAATGCCCAACGGTTACGCTCGGCAACAGAAATAAAACGGGTGGATGCAGACCAGTTTTTTTCCCCTATCACATCACGTCCGCCTTCGAAGTATCGGTTTAAAAATCGCAAATGAAGTGAAGTGGTACCCAGCGAATCGGCCAGCCTGGCAACATGATTTCCGATATCATAGATTCCGTTCGGTGATTTAAAACGCCCGGAATGATAGCTGCCCATTTTAACGATAGCTTTTGCGAGTTTACCGGTACCAGAACCGGATGCCTGATCGTAAAAAGCGTTAAAGTTTGACTTGAAGTAGTCGATCCGTTTATGATTGCCCTCACTCCATTGGCCGCTCTCGTTGAGGCAGTAGATATCCAGGGACACAGTTATAGCATCTATAATTTGCTGCTGAATTTTGTTTGGATTGGTAAAAGAGGTTATATACTGTTTGAAGGGTTCGTAGTTCTTAATATTGCAACTCAGGTCGAAACTGCTGAAGAGCTTACTTCGGCGATACCACCAGTAAAGTTTGGAGGTGATCTTTTCCAAACGATTGAGCTGATCTTCGGAGAGCGGTTCATTCGATTTTTTCATCAGTTCTTCGACCAAAAATGCAGTGGAGTATGCAAAATCCTGGTCTATCCCCGTCAAATTATAGCCTAACTCATGGGCTTTTTGAAGCATAGCAAGGTCACCCTCTCCGGTAAAAAATGGTATCACGTAATACCGGAACAGGTTCGAGCTATACCGGTCATAAAAATCGCTGACGGCTTCTTTACCCTCTTCCGATTCGATCAGGGTCTCAAGCTTTTTGGCAGAATAGGGCCCGGTTTCTACCACCAGGTCTTCAAAACCCTGTGGCTTCAACAGGTGCATCAAGGCAGAGGTAAACTCACTCAATCTTCGGCTGTTGTGGATCTCACCGAGCATCACAAATTGGGCTTCTCTTGCGAGTTCTACAAGGCTGTGAGCGTCAACAAAACGGAACTCCTCCAGCGTAAAGTAAGTGGTATGATTCCGGATCATTGAAACGTCTAGTGTGTCCTGCACGGAACTATTGTTACCTGTGGAGTCGGCCGGGCCGGTATATAAAGTAAGTATCAGAAGCAGTGATAACATAGGGTCTGTCGCTTGTTTTTTGATTACGACAGGATAATAGAAAGGAAGCAGTAATATATAAACCGAAAGCTGTACGTTTGAATTAAGATGTACGTCTATGCGTATTTATGACGGTATTCTGAGGGAATGAGCCCGGTCTGCTCTTTAAAAGTTTTGTTGAATGTTGATTTAGATTTAAAGCCTACTTCATGGGCCAGGGCTTGTATGGTTATTTCGTTCAGGCGTCCGGACCGAATCCGATCTTCAGATTCAGATATACGATAGCGATTGATCAGTTCATAGAAGTTCGAACTCAGCCCTTCATTTAACAGTCGCGAGATCTGTACTTCTGTGAGATTCATCTCTTCGGCCAGGTCACGCCGACTCAGGTCAGGACTCAGGTAGAGTTTTTTCTGCCTGATAAGGTCTCGCATCTCTTTAGCCTTCTGCTGAATCTCTTTCTGGTCACCACCGGATTCAGTTTGCTTTCCAAACTGCAGCACGCGCGGTGCTGTTAGTACCTTATAGCCCACAAAGAGCAGAAATAGTGATTCCAAAATGTAGAAGATGTGCTCAATACGATAGTTGTACCAGGATAATTGAAAAACATTGCCGATAAAAAGTGTAATCCAGCGAAGCACGATAATCGAAAACCCGGCAATTACATACTTAAAAAAGCGATAGGTTTGATTATTGTGAAATCGTGCTCCCTGCAAAAAAGTGGCTAACAACCCGAGGCAAAAGAGTGAAAACAGGATAGCCCCTCCTTCATGCACGAAAAACCCGGCCCTGCCGGTTAAGAACTCATATACCGTACCTTCCTTCACATTGCTTACGTACATCCAGGAAACAAGGCTGTAGATTACATCGAGAGTACCGGGAAGATAAAGCCATTTGTACCTTTTGCCCGGCCGGAAATCGGGATCGATACTGGTTATTATAAAAAAGATAAAGAAGACCGGCAGGAAGTAGAGAATCGGCAGATTTGGAATGATAAAATAGATTTTTCGCTGAATTACCGGGATTACATTAAGATCAACCTGTAGCGCCAGGTAACCGATAATAAAGAGCCCTAAATAAAGTGCCGCCTTTCGGTACCGCTCTTCGATTTTACGCAAGGAGAAAAAAAGGAAAAGAGAAATTCCGAATCCGGTCAACAGAAACAGTTGTAAGATGTTCAGGTGCAGCATTTTGTCAAGGATATATACAAGAAGCATTTCCCGTGTGGCGGGTCGGCCTCGCTTTTATTTTCAAACTGAAGGAGAATTTATATACTTGCCCGCAGTTCTTCCAATTTATCTGCAGCACCAGGCCCAAAAAGAGTATCTATTGCTTCAAACAGTTTTTCATTGGTTGAAATTCTGTTGTCCACAAAATGGTTCATTAATTTTTGGTAAGATTCACTTCCTAAATATTCCTCGAACTCATGAAGAATGATTGGTCCCTTGAAATAAAGAGCCAGGTAAGAGGGTCTCTTCTCATAGTCTGACAAAGGTTTTTCATCTCCGGCGATCCGTTCTCTCATATTTTCCAATTTTTCCTGGAAAGCCTGCTGACCATACTTCTCACGCAGATAGATAAGAGAAAGATACTCTGCAAACGACTCGCTTAGCCAGTGATTTTTAGTGGTAATATTGGCCTCTGAAAACCAGTAGTGAGAAAATTCATGTGATAAAAACCCGGAAAGTTTTATCGCAGATAAATCCGATATATCACTTAAAACCACGTAGTTTTTTCTTGAATACCCCACCTCTTTTCGAGGACTCAGTATTACTTTACGCTTATGGTCAAAATCTTCGGGTTGATCCAGGTATGACGATAAAAAGTGAAGGGCATCATCAGCCAGTGTAAGAACCGAATCCATCTTTGTGTTCGGGACCGGACTGTAGACAGATACAAATTCACCTGTTTTTTGGATGAAGCCGGGTGCTGCAGAAAAAGGAATATCTACTCGCGGAATTCGGCTTTTAATATGAGTAACAGCTTCGGTGCTCCCGGTTATCAAATCACCGGTTACAACCTGGAAATTACCTTCAATCGAAAGATCCAGCTCATACTCTATTCTTGGAAAGCTGGCCACCAAAGGCAACCAGAAAGAATCAATATTGAGTTCGATCCAATCTTTGGTTACACGATTCACCTGGTGATCGTCCGGAATCTCTGTGCTGTAATGAGCCATAAGTTCATAGTGATCTTTCGTTGTATCGGATAGATTAATGAAAATCTGTTTTCTGCTGCCTTCCTCTACCGATTCAAAATCAGAAATACCGGGTCCTTCCAGTGAGTGTATCTCCGCATTTCGCCGCACCATCATGACCAGTTTCCCGTCTTCGATCAGCTCTTTTCCAAAAGTAAGCAGCATTTTCGTCTGAATGAGGTTCTTTTCCGGGTATATGTCTACATCCAGATAGTAATATGGATACGTATATGATTCGGGAAGCGGAGGAGGTTCTGATAATGATGAGCAAGAGGTAAAAAGTAGTAAGAATAAAACAGAGTGAGTTAGAAAAGACCGCATAATACTATATTTAAATTATGTAAGGAAACCGCACCTACGTAAATGCATCAAAAGTGTTTCACCGGTTGTTCGGTGATCATATTGTTAATTTTGTAAAGATATCCTGGAAATAGAACCGGAAACCTGACTTTTCAATTTAAATCCGGCGGATAAATTATTGAGATTTTTTAAACCGTAACAATTACTTTAGGTTCATATTTATGAATCTTAATTTTTAAAACAGACAGATTGTGTTTTTTTCAAAGAAACCTGATGGTAAATTATCACTGGCAATGTTATCTCTTGAAGCATTCCTGGTAATTCTGAGTGTGCTATTGGCGTTAGGCCTGAACAGCTGGAGAGAAAGCCGGGCAAATCAAGAACTTGCAGTGAGGGCTTTAAATAGTCTTGCAAATGAATTTTCGCTAAACTGCTCCAGAATCAATAGCTTTCAGTCCTACCATAAAGAAGTTGCTTCAGGAGAACGGGAATCGGAGGGATTGCAAATTGGCCTTATTCAAAACAGTGCCTGGGATGCCGCCCGGTCAACCGGTGCAACCGCATTTATTAACTACGAGACAGCGTCTGTAATAGAACAGATTTACGTGGCCCAGGGAGATCATCGCACCTTATTCCAGTCATATATCCAGGTACTGCTATCTAAAGTGGCCACTGAAGAGACTTTAGAGCAGGTGCACGGTCAGCTTGATTTAGTTACTATTCGTGAATTGGTGCGAATACAAGAATCTCTGCTTGAATATTATTCGGAATTAGAGAACTTGCTTGAAAGTAATTACAAGAATGATGTTCCAATCGATACGTTTTGCAATTAACAGCCGGATTTGACAATGCCACAGTCCGAAATTAATACCCGGGAAGCAAAAAAAAGCCTGAAGAACTGCATTCTGGAACAGGTAACTATATCGAATGAGATATTGGATGATATTGCAGCCAGGTTCGAATCACAAAAAATTAATGCCGGGGAACATTTCACTCAACCCGGGCAGATTTGTCGAAAAATGGCCTTTATCCACAAAGGTATTTTGCGCATGTATAATTACGCGGGCGGCAAAGAGATAACATTATGGATTGGGAGTAAAAATCGATTTATAACTGATTTGAGCAGCTTTATTCACCAGCAATCAGCCCGGTGGTTTATTGAAGCGGTGGAACCATCGATGCTCTTAACGATTAGCAGGGAAGATCATTACCAGCTAATAAGCAAGTATCACAAATGGATTGAGTTTGACAACCGGTTACTGACAAGTGCATATACAATTATAGAACAGCGCATTTTCTCTCACCTGTACATGACGGCGGAAGAGAGGTATAAGATGTTATTTAATTCGGAGCCTGAGCTATTCAACAAGGTGCCTTTAAAGTATATTGCATCGATGCTTGCAATGACTCCTGAAACCTTAAGCCGCTTACGTGCCAGGCAGCATTCTTAAATTTGATGTTTCAGTATAAATGTTATTGCACAGATTACGGGCGTCTGACTTTAGAAAGCTGTTTATTAACTAACCCTTTGCATTGCGAAAGCTAAATACAATTGCGGAAATGAAACAGATTGAGCAGACTATCAGTAAAACTATACTGAATCCTTCCGGTAATATCGGACCACGCAGCATTCCAAAAAACAAAATGCCGGCTGCAGTGCCTGTGATGTACACTGTGCGTTCATAATAATTTTCGAGTGTTAATCGGGGTAAGGGCTGGAGTCCGGCAGCAAGCTTTCTGTATTCTCTGCCTGTACCTGCCGGCATCAGTTCATTTTTAAAAATTAAGTTTCGAAAACGGTCATAGTCCCAAATTACCAGCCAAATCGATGCCAACAACATCTGAAATGTAATAAAGGGGGTAAAATTAAAATCGTAGGAAATTGTTATTAAAAAAATATTCATCATGATTCCCAAAAAAAGCAGTGCACCGAGGGCTGAAGCCGCGGGTATAAGAACCAATATGCCTGCCAGGACCTGGGTAAACCCCAGGAAATTCCAATATATTCCGGATTGATACATTACCTCAAAGAATGCCCCGATATCACTCTCAGGACTCATAGTCGTAAACCTGTAACCAAGAAGTTTCACCATTCCGGTTGGAATAAATCCAATTGCCAGCAGTGCCCGGATTCCAAGGGTGAAGCGGTATAGAAGCGGCTTCGAGCGAATCCACAACTGAATTTTTTGGAAAAAATGATCGATTCTATTCATCTGCAGTATTTTTAATCCAACAAACTTATGACCAGCGGGAATACGAAGTACATGCATAAAGGTTGCATGAGTGGTAAAGCAAAGTTTTACGGGTCATAAAAAAAATGGTTTTCCCGGTGAAAATTACATCTGAACCGGTGAGTCACCCTGCGCAAAATTAGCCGCCAGGAATTTTAGCAGCATTCTTGATATAGATCAAGAAATGGCATAATAAAGCACTCTATTTTATACCAAAATTAATAAATCAAACTGGTATGAAAATTCTAAGATTTGCGCTCATATTTAACTCTGCTTTTTCTTTTGCCACGGGTTTGACACTTGCTCTGCAGGGATATGCAATCGCTGAGATTTTTGGTGTTGATGAAACACCCGTATTTACGCTTTTGGGCATTGGTTTGCTTGCATTTTCAATAGCGGTTTTTGCTGTAAGCCGCCAAAAACCTGTACAAACCCTGGCGGTTCTTGTCATTATTATTCTCGATTTGGTCTGGGTACTTTCAAGTATTCCTTTGCTCCTGCTTAACCCGTTCGAGTTCACACAAACAGGAAATATTATTGTAGGAGCGGTTGCCCTGGTTGTTTTTTTAGCAGCGCTGATGCAGTCAACAGGCCTTTCAAAAGTTGACAGCAACGATACAACCGGTTATAAAGAACTCAAATTTGAAAGATCCGTTAATGCAAATACACAAACCGTTTGGGATGTAATCTCCGATGTAGCAAACTATCATCATGTTGCCCCAAATATTGATGATGTTAAAATTATTTCGGGTAATGGCACAGGAATGGTTCGGGAGTGTTCGCAAGGAGATGGACGCTGGACTGAGGAGTGTATTTTATGGAATGAAGGTGAACAGTTTTCATTCAAAGTGAATACAGATGCTCCCGATTATCCTTTTCCGCTTAGTTTTTTACAGGGTACATGGGAAGTTACTCCTAACGGCGCTAATCAATCGAAAATTGAAATGAAGTTTGAATTTAAATACAAAAGAAACATACTCAACGTATTATTGCACCCGTTGATGGCCCCGAAATTCAGAAGTATTGTTAAAGAACTGATGGATAAATGGGAAGAAAAGATTATGGCAGAGGGGAAATAATGGGTTTAAAAAAATCTGGTGATTTCCCTTTTAAGCCGAACTATGCAGGCCTAAAAGAGTCAGCTATTCATTACATCGATGAAAAATGCAGTTCAGAAAAAGATACAGTATTTCTGCTTCTGCATGGCAATCCCACATCGAGCTATTTATGGAGAAATATCATACCGTATCTAACCCCGTACGGCAGATGTATTGCGCCGGATCTGATCGGTTTCGGCAAATCAGGCAAGCCCGATATTTCGTACTCATTTCAGGACCATTATCAATATATAGAGGCGTTTATTGATATATTAAATCTCCAAAATATCATCCTGGTACTACATGACTGGGGCGGGGCCATCGGTTTTCACTATACTCAACTGAATCCGGATAAAATAAAGGGCATTGTATTTATGGAGACATTTTACAAACCAATGGAGTGGGAGTCACTTGACCCATTTGCCCGATGGCTGTTTCGAAAATTCAGGGATCCTAAGTGGGGTGAATGGCTCAATGGCAGACTCAACCTGTTTGTAAAGTTTATTTTGCCCTTTTCAATGTATCACAAACTTTCAAAGAGCCAAAAAGAGGTGTACAATTCTCCATTTTTAACGCGAAAAAGTCGAAAACCGGTAGTAATGTTTCCACAGGAGCTGCCATTCAGGGGGAGCCAAACCAAAAACGAAAAAATCACTGAACTCTATTTTGAGTGGCTCCAAAAAAGTGAAATTCCGAAGTTATTGCTCTATGCCCGCCCGGGTGTTCAAATCAAAGAAAAGGAGACAGAGGAGTTGAGAAAGATGTTGCCTGGTTTAACTGCAAGGTATATTGGTAAAGGCAAGCATTTTATCCAGGAAGATCAGCCAGAGAATATTGGAGAAGAGATCAGAAGCTGGTATATAAATAAAATGTCAAAGCCACAAATTTGAATAATTTGTGATGATTTTTTTAAAAAATAATAGTAAATGAAGACATTTGGAACCGGCATAGCTTGATTAAATGATAAACCATTAGGGACGGTCAAATATGAATATTGAAAAAAGGCTCCGGCTGCTGTCAATTTACTCCGCGTTCAGCTCCATAATCATACTTATCCTGCTCTTTTCAGTAATTTGGATAATAGCAGACAAATCACCTTTCGATTCAGAAAACTATTTCCAAAGCGCCGATTCCCTCCACATACCCTATTTAACCGCCGAACGCGTGGATATTGTGGAACCGGACGGGCAGCTTGCCATCGCTCTTTCCAACTCGAAAACCTCTGCTAAACTACGGTTTGACGGACAAATTCTTCAGGGCGCATCCAACCGGGATATTCCCAATATCATCTTTTTTGATGGCAAGGGGGATGAAGTTGGCGGGCTCGCATTTGCCAACTTCAAAGATGAGGATGCCCCGATTACGGCGATGCGGCACCTGGCATTTGACGGTTTCAGGCAGGATGAGGTGATAACGATGAGCCATTTTGTGCAAAACGGAAGGTCGAGGAAAGGGGTCTATATCTACGACCGTCCGGATATTCCGATCATGGATGCTCTCGAGGAATCCGGGGTCAATCCTGAGGATACTCCTGGTATTCTGGGTGAAAAGCTGGGGCGATTCAAAGAAGAGAATCCGGAAAGGCATCAGGAACTTTGGGGGAATCCACGACGGGTTGCTGTTCAGACCAACGAAGCCGGCGAATCCGAATTACTGCTGGGTGATGCAAAGGGGAATATCAGGTTCCGCATTGTCGTCACACCGGATGGTGATTCATATATCGATTTTCTGGATGAGAATGGAAATTCTGTAAAACGTCTTGAACCATAAATCCAATATCAATTCCAATGAAATCCAATTTATATGTTAATGGATTACCCATGCTGATCATCCTCATGGGTTTCGTATCCCTGGCTGTTTCCTGCACCACCAGTTTTCAGGACCGGCAGATTAAAAATATTCCGGGCGAATGGGAGGTGTTTCAGACAACCACTCTTTTTGCAGAATTCCTGGAAAATGGTTTTAATCCGACTGAACCGCCTATTGAAGAATCCGGAGATTTGGGCTTTTTTGACTTTTCAAAGACAACCGTTAACTATGCATTTGTGCGCAACGACTCCCTCTTCTCCGGGTCGGGTTCCTACTCTGTAGATCGCAATCGAATTTCACAAAAAATCATTTTTTCAAGCGATGAGGATTTCCTGCTGCTGCCCCCTGATGACAAACCCCACAGGCTAATATTTAACAGATCAGATGAAGGTGTGATCATGCTGCTTAATTTTACTCCTGAAGAATTAGGTCCTGGTGAGGGATATACCCTTTTCCTTAGAAAAGTAGATTAAACAACACAAGACCAATGGCTTGCCGACATATTCTGATACTGAGTTTTTTTATATGGGGATTCATCCTGAATACAAGCTGTAGCTCTCAAACTAAAGAAAATGTCCAGCGCTATCCCGCCTGTGAGCCGCGCTCCAATACGGATCCGGGCCGTTTGACGATTCGTGCCGGAGCAGAGGATTTCGGAATGGCCCCTCCATGTATGGGCAAGCTCGAACTCTATATTAATCCAAACAGTCAGACTAGATCACTTGTTATTGATCTTGAATACCTGAACATGGATGATGAGTTGGTTCATCAGGAGCAATTAAGGACCGATCTTAAGCCGAATTCAACCGGAATGTTTCAAAATGAAGCTACTACAAGTCCAGTGCAGGGCGCAACTTGTAGAACTTTACAGATGGTACTACGTTCAATCACCTGCTATTCTTCAGATGGTATCGAAGTTGAGTGTCCCGATGTAAGGGTAATACCTCCCGATGCTTTTTACTCTCTAAAGATTGATGATCAAACCCTGAACGTATGCAGTGCAGAAAGATGAAAATGCAGCCAAATCATGTTTAGGTTGTAACCATTTGCGAAATCATTATCTATGCTTTTATGAAAACTTCCGGGCAGGGGTTACCACCTGAGATCGATACACTTGAACAGATAACAGTTATTGACCCGGAATAGTAAGTAATTATGCATTTCGTTCCACAGATGATCAGATTGAGAACAGGGACCGAATACTTTGTATTGGAATGACGCAGGCAGCTCCATAAAATGCAGAAATTACCACTTTTTTTCTGCAGGATAGGTATTGGAAACAAGATGAGTGTATAAACAGGCAGACATCTATTCACGCCTGCGAATCTTGAGGCATACAATGACAGGTTCAGGACTTTCTTGCGGCTGGATGTATCTAAAACAAACGGAATACCAATTCATATTTAAAAAACTCAATCATCAATCATGTACAACTTATACTTTATACTGGCTGACAAATTAAAATTTACTGCTATTCTTACTTTACTGGTTTTAACTGCCGGTTGTTCATTGATAGACAGCAATGATAGCGGATCGGCTGATCCCGGTCCTATAGCAGAACCCTACGATGTTGACATTAAATTAATGGACCGGAAAGACTATTTGGTATGCTGTGGTGATAAACTGAGTGCAAAAAGTGAATTCTTCTTCGACAGTCAGAATCGTGTAAACCGGTATGAGTTCACAAACTTTGAAGATGTTACGACACTTTTCAATACGTATACATACACCGATGAAGATGACCAGGTGGATATCTTAAAACGTTTTTTAACCCAAACTGGTGACGGTGAACCGGCACTGACTGATAGTGTAGGATTTGCCTATAATGATGCGGGGCAATTGACTGAAATCACCCGCTATTTTTCTCCTGACGGTTCCACTATTGCTTCTTCTGCTATACAGTATATTTACGACGAAAACGGTCGCCTGAAAACAATTTTAAGAGGTGATAGGAAAGTCGATTATTTCTATGATGAAAGAGGGAACCTGGCGAAAGTTGAAGATCGACTTGCTGACCCTGACACGGGTGAATTAACGCTCAATCGGTTTGAAACGTTTCGTTATGGAGACGTTAAAAATCCATTTTTTCGCAAACAACTTACCGGAATTGTATTTGTGCTCGGCCTTCATCGTAGTTTAAGTCCTTACGCACTTGTCGAATTTAACAATTTTAATACTGAAACGGATGACCCGGTCTCAGGAGGTACCATAGAATACGAGGTAAATGAAGATGGTTTTCCGATAAAATCGCGGTTAATTTTTCAGAATTTTGATGGCGTGTCTGAGGGCACAGTGGTTGAGACAGAGTTTACTTATCTGGAATAGTGAGTTTTTTGTTAAAGAGGCATTCTGATACATTTGCTCATATTACAGATACTATATTGAAAAAAGCATGTAACATATTTCAATTTTTGCAGACTATAAGGGTAGAAAGAAGCAATTGGCACATAGATTTTTGATGTTTTGGAAATGAGCCACGGATTTTGACATTAAACAAGCCTAAAAATTACTCACTTGGAGTTCGAAAAGGTTTTAGAACTATACGGGGATTCGCTCTGGCGTTTTACGCTGACGTATGAGCAGGATTACAACAAAAGAAAAGATCTATACCAGGAAATTCTTGTTGCTGTCTGGAAAGCATTGCCAAACTTTGAGCAGAGGAGCAGTATAAAGACCTATGTGTTCAGGATTGCCCATAATCGTGGAATTACGTTCAGAAACAGGTCGGCACGCTCTGATATTTTTTCAACATTGACCTTTGATCCCGGCTCCGAAAACGTTAGTCCCCAGGAAGAAATCATAAAAAATGAAGAGCAGGAGAACCTGAAAAATGCTGTATTACAGCTATCTCCTTCTCTGCGTCAGGTGCTTCTGTTAATCCTGGAGGGATTATCCAATAAGGAGATCTCTGATGTACTTGGCATCAGTGAAAATAATGTTGCTGTTCGCTTTCTCAGGGCCAAAAAGATATTATCAGAAATTTTAGAACCTTAAATGCAAATACGAAATGCAAAATGATAACTGGAACAAATTACAGAGTGTCTGGAAAGGAGAAAAAAAGCCGCGTGTAGATATTAATGAACTGAAGGCTGAGGTTCGCAGAAGAAAAAACTGGAATACCTTCAATACAATTGTAGAAGCGTGTATCGTTTTGGCTGTCATTATACTGACACTTTATCGGTTAACAGACCAGGTAAACCCTTTTGATTATATTCTTCTGGGGCAGCTTTGGCTGATTACAATCCTTGCACTGACGTTTAATTTCTGGAACCGTTCATCCCTGAAAAAAGCGGATTCCTACTCCCTTGCTGAATACCTGAAATTGCTTTTGAGTGAATCAGTGAAAAAGAAACGGACGGCCGTTTTTGTATTTGTTTTAACAATTTTGAACCTGCTATTTTATCTCATTCTATTTCTTTCAGGATATATAAGTATCACAGATACCACTGCAGTAGCGAGTGCCATCTGTTTACTGGCTGTATACGCTGTGTGGTCCGTGTGGTACTATAAAATTGCATCTTCAAATATTTCATACTACCGGAAAGAACTCAGGAAAATAATGGACCTGTAATTTTTCTTGTAACATTTTTTCTGATCCGGAGACTATACAAGTGAATGTAAACGAAAAATCACTTGTACAAACATGAAATATTCTATCAAATTATTCACCCAAGTATATATTACAGTAGTTCTTTTCCTTGGCATTTTCGGCACCGTAAATAGTCAAAATATTGTCATCAAAAACGTAAACATTATTGACGTTGAGACAGGTTCACTATCTGAAAATATGGATGTTTTTGTAAACAAGGAGACCATCCAGTCCATTGTAGCGACAAGTAGTGAAAGCACATATCCGGCAAAAGCAACCATTATTGATGCTACAGGCAAATACCTGGCTCCCGGCTTTATTGAGGCCCATAACCATTTTGCTGTTGGTGAGGCAGGATTTGATATGAGTGGCGGAGCTCCGAAATTGGTCATGGATATTGTTGAAGGTGCCCCCGAATACTCACTGCTTGCAATGCTTGCCAATGGTATTACAACGACGAGAGATCCGGGAGGAAAAACAGAAGTTACTACATCTGTGAAAGAAAAAGTTGAAAATGGCTCCCTCATTGGTCCTGAAGTATTTGTAGCGGGTTCGATTATTGATACTACCTCTTTTAAAAATCTTGTTTCGACTGTAAAAACAGAAGCCGATATCCGGCAGGAAGTCAGAAGCCAGCACGCGGCAGGAGTCGATTATATCAAACTGTATACCTCTTTAAATCCTGATCAGCTGGAAGCAGGTATTGATGAAGCTCATAAACTGGGACTGAAAACCATTGCCCACCTCGAAAACACATCGTGGACCGAAGCTGCCAGAAGGGGCCTCGACGACATAGTGCATATTATTCCGGGAAGTGAACAGTTGCTGCCAGAAGAGCACCGGGAAGAGTTTACCAAAAGTATATCAATGGGCACTCAATGGTTTTATAAGTGGTTTGAATATGTTGATCTGAACGGCCCTGAAATTGATGAGATGATTCGTGTACTGAAGGAAAATAAGGTTTCTGTTGACCCCACACTTGTCCTTTTCCATTCGGTATTTTTTGCTGACAAAGGTATTTATCAGCAAAATCCGGCACTTCAGTATGTGCCCGATGCAATGGTCGAAAACTGGAAAACGTTTAATTTTAACCTTGGCTGGTCAGAAGAGGATTATGAACGAGCAGAAGCCGCCTGGAGTAAAGTGGAAGAATTCACACAACTACTTCATAATAGCGGGATCATGTTAACTGCAGGAACAGACGCAAATAATCCCTGGATACCGGCAGGTGAAAGTTTTCATCGTGAACTTGAGCTGCTTGCAGCTTCCGGTATTTCTAACAGTGATGTGTTGAAGATTGCCACCGTTAACGGGGCAAGGTTGCTGAATACTGATCACCGCACAGGAACTGTTCAAGAGGGGAAAGAAGCCGACCTCGTCATTCTAAAGAAAAACCCGCTTGATGACATCTCGCATACCCGTGATATAGATCTGGTGCTAATGAACGGCCGGGTTTTTAACCCTGAAGAGGTAAAAGCAAAAATTAATCAATAACCGGAAATTTTATTTCTGAAGGCATGAAAAATTTTCGGGTACCTGCCAAAAGAAAACAAATAATGAAACTGATTATTATGCAAAATTTTTGCATTTATTTTAACCTGTTTTTGTATGTTGAGGCGATTGATAAGGTCAAAACATATATAAGGCATTATGATATCTAAGCAATTTTTTGTCATTCGGGTTGCATTAATTGTAGCACTTGGCGGGTTTTTAATGGGTTTCGACGCTTCTGTTATATCGGGAGTAGTTGGTTTTATTGAACCTGAATTCGGGCTTTCGAAACTTCAGCTTGGATGGGCAGTGGGATCGTTAACATTAACGGCCACTCTTGCAATGATGGTTGCAGGTCCGTTAAGTGACAAATTTGGCAGGCGTACAGTATTAAAAGCAGCTGCTTTTCTTTATGCCGTTTCGGCAATAGGGTCTGCACTTGCACCCACATTTTCTATACTCGTAATTGCCAGGATGATTGGTGGCCTCGGTGTCGGTGCATCACTTATTATCGCCCCGATGTATATTGCAGAAATTGCGCCCCCCAAAATGAGGGGCCGTCTCGTGAGTTTTAACCAGCTGAATATTGTTATTGGTATTTCAGCGGCATTTTTTACGAACTACCTGATTTTACAATGGGCGCAGTCGGATGCTGCCTGGACACAAATGCTCATGTTCAGCGGATTTGAGTGGAGATGGATGCTCGGCCTGGAAACACTGCCTGCTGTACTGTATTTTTTCGGGCTTCTTTTTGTTCCCAGAAGTCCAAGGTGGCAAATTATGGCCGGAAATCATTCAGATGCTGTACACATATTAACCAAAATATCAGGCGAAAAAGATGCACAGAAACAGTTGAAGGATGTGCTTCAAAGCCTCGAGGCTGACAAAGATAAAGAAAAAGTTAAACTCAAAGAGATTTTTCATCCCTCCCTGCGGCTTGTATTACTTATCGGTGTTACACTCGCCATTTTGCAACAGATAACCGGAATCAATGCAGTATTTTTCTATGCACCCATGATATTTGAACAGTCCGGAATTGGTACGGATGCTTCATTTATGCAGGCAATTCTTGTTGGTTTAACCAATCTTGTTTTTACAGTGGCGGCCATTCTTCTTATTGACAAACTGGGACGCAAACCCCTGCTTCTTTTTGGTATGGCAGGTATTACCGTAATGATGCTTTTGCTTTCATATGGGTTCCACTCTGCTACCTATCAACTCGATTCAGATCGAGCTGAATCGATAGAAGTACCTGTAGATATGGATATGCTTGCCAATATGCACGGTATAACTTATTCAAACGATGTAGTATTCAAACGAGCCCTTTCCGAAACCCTGGGACCTGAGGCAGCTCTTGAGTATGAGTCTGCGATAATCACTGCAGCTATCGACATTAATCCCAATCTCATTCTATTCGGCATACTGGGATTTGTAGCGTCCTTTGCCATTTCTATCGGTCCCGTGATGTGGGTTATGTTTTCTGAGCTCTTCCCACTCAGGACACGAGGGCTCGCCATATCATTTGCAGGATTTATAAATTCCGGTGTCAGTTTCCTGGTTCAGGTTGTATTTCCATGGGAATTGGCTACGATAGGAAATAGTGGTACGTTTTTAATTTATGGGATCTTTGCAGGTATCGGTCTGTTTTTTATCTGGAGAATTGTTCCTGAAACAAAAAATAAAACACTTGAAGAGCTTGAAATAGATCTTGTCAGGAATCCAACATGAAAAAAATATCATACCTGTTCCCAATAACTCTGATTACACTATTCATGACTATTTCCAACTGCTCAGGTAACAAATCACTTTCCTCTTGCAACTGATTCGATATTGGTGTAATTTTGCATCAAAAAGCAATGACCAGACAAAGCATATCCTTCACCAAGCCGAATGATGATTGGTTAAAATCACAAGTGGAAAGTGAAGAGTATTCCAGCAAGAGTGAACTCGTAAATGACCTTATCAGGCAAGCCAGAAAACAGCAGGCACAAATCGAATGGATCAGAGCAAAAATTGACCATGCTGAGGAGAGTGGGTTTACAAGCGATAGTAAAGAGCAAATTCTGAGCCAATCAAAATCTTCACTGGATGGCTAACTATCGCATTAGTGAATCTGCTAAAAATGATTTGATCAGAATTCACCAGTACGGAGTTGAAAAATTTGGAATGGCGCAGGCCGATAAATATTTTGACGAGTTATTTGACTGTTTTGCCACCATTGCTCTAAGGCCGTTTTCATTTGAATCCGTTGATTACATAAAAGAAGGGTATAGACGATGTGTATGTAGGGCTGATAGTATTTACTACAGAATAAATAGGAATATTGTTGAGATCATGGCAATTGTAGGAAGGCAGGACCTGGACAATATTCTTTAAAAAATCACAGGGCGAGGGTTACCCATTCAACCTTTTTTCACCATTGTAACAATTGAACCCGTAAATCGTAAGTTAACTGCGATTTATATATATTTATAATCATCCTGAACCAATCTGAAACAAATAGTCTTTAAGCATGTCCGACCGTATATTCTCTGAAGAAGAAGTTCAAAAGTTGATCAAAAGAGCTGCCGAACTCGAAGCAGAGAGATCCGTCTCCGGCCAAGAAAGCGGGAAAAACGGCTTAACGATTGACGAGCTTAAAGATGTTGCTTCCGAAGCGGGGCTCGATCCGCAGCTTATTGAACAGGCCGCTTCCGAAATGGATGTCACCTCCCCTGATTTAAAAGAACGAGTACGCGTAAATCGTGATGAAATTGCTTCAGAAATTTGGCTCGACAGCCGCCCGGACAGAGAAACAATGGACGTGCTCGTCACTGAATTAAATCATCTCTATGGAACCACCGATGACCTGAACTGGTGGGATAATCTTTGGGGAACACACGAAGGAAAAGCGAAAGTAACCAGAACGTCAAGTACAACAGAGTGGAATTACAAGACGGAAGCGGGGATGTATTCTACCCGTGTGTTAATGCAGCAACGGGGTGAACGGTTTCGGATACGGGCGAGCAAACGTCAAATGTTCGGGATGAAATTTGATAGTGCCCTGACCTTTCTAATATTATTTATTCTGATTGCAGTTTTTTTGACCGCGACCGGAGGAATTAGCAGCTCCGCAATTCTTGGAATTGAGTGGCCCGGTATTGTTGCCGGTATAGTGCTTTCGCTTCTCGGGTACCCGGTTATGCGATATTTCACAAAGAAAACACTAGAAAAGAACAAGGCAGAAGTGAAAAATACGGTTCGTCAGCTCTCCGAATTGGTTTTACAATCCTCACATCAAAATAAAAGAAAATCAAAGTCTCCCAAAAGAGCCCGGTCAGCTTATGAAATTGAAATACCGGAACACCCGGAAGCCTCGGAATCGGAGACCGGCAAACTTCGCAATAGCCTGAGGGAGTAAAGAGTCCTTTTAATAGTTTTACCACACAATCTGTACAGACAGGTTTTTATCGCTAAGAAACCTGTCTGAACACCTGGAAAGGATGTTTCCGGTCCGGATACAGCCAATCCATTCATATCATCAGGCTGAAAATCTGTAAAGGCACAAACCGTCAGCTCCCGGGGAAACCATGAGGCAAAATCTACCAAACTGTATGCCTGTAACAGGAAAGGTCAGAGCAGTACCCCGATAATTCGGGAGCCACAAAAATTTTCAGGCTGAAGGCCTGTTGCATCTCAGCCCCGGGCAAACGCCCCGGGAAATCATGAGCCACAGCTCATTAACAGGCTGTAGGCCTGGAACAGGACAGGACATGAACATTTGTAGCCATTCAATTCCGACAGCCTCTTCAATTTCGGTTTGAGTATGCATACCCCGGTTAATTCAACTTGTTTTATAGATTGTTCATCTCAGGTTTTCTGCCATTCATTAAAATAACGTCACATCCAGCATCTTTTTCGCGTAGAATGCATGCAACCCTAACATAAACCCGAAAATATGAAAATGACGAAAGAAAAAAACTACAAAATGTACGCGCTTTTTTTAAGTGTTCTTCTATTGAGCATATTAATTACTGCTTTTACCACTTCTAAAATGCACCAGGAAATGGATGAATTAACAGTTAAACGTATTAACATTATAGAAGAGGATGGAACCATCCGGATGGTGATCAGCAATAAACAAAAACAACATTCCGGCAGAATGGATGGCCAGGATCTGGATGCTCGAGACCGGCCAGCAGGTATACTGTTTTTTAACGATGAAGGTGACGAGGCCGGCGGGTTGATTTTTGGTGTTTCTGATGAAAATGGCGTCTCGAACAATAGCTTATCATTGAGCTTTGATCAATATAAAAATGATCAGGTTGTCCAAATACTGAATAATGAGATGATCCGTAACGGAAAGATGCAAAAGGTACGGGGATTTATTGTTAATGACTATCCGGAAGACAGCCGGCTTTTACATACACTGGAAGCAGTAAAAGAAGCTGAAAAAATAGAAGATGCAGATGAACGTCGGAAGAGGATGATGAAAATTCAGCAGGAAAGCGGCCCCCGATCACTTGTTTTCCTGGGAAAGAGCAGGAGTGGTAATAACGGTCTCTTTTTATACGACGCTGATGGTAATCCTAAACTAATGATCTATGTAGATCAGGAAGGTAATCCCAAAATTCAAACTATCAGCGAGGACGGGAAAATCAATGATGCTCTTTAATTAATATTAAATGGATTCGCCTGGAATTAGATGCCTACAAACTTACGCTGCTTGACCATTCGATGGCTTATGCTGATGCGTATCCCAACCGCATCATAAAACTGGGTGATAAACAAAGATTTGACTTGCGGAGGATTAAATTTACAAGTGCCAATATCTATGATTTGTCGAAATGGAAACAGATTACCGGTGGTATGTCACTATTTAACAGCAGATCAATGCGACTGATAGGAGAATCGGCACCGGAATCATTCCCAATGGAATAAATCAGTAAATTAATTTGGCGAGTTCATATATTCATCGTGTCAAAAGATCCAAATCATTCCCAATACCAATAAAATAATATGTTTGAGAAGCGGGATATTACCAGGTGGACAGGATACGGATTAATAATCTCTCTATTGATTTTATTGGTGAATACGGCAACTTTGTTTAATCTGAACGCGGCCAAAACAGGCTCGATTAGTTTTTATGAGGCGGACCACCACGTAATTACCTTTTTTTACGCCTGGCTCGCTGTTATCGCCATCCTGCTTGCCTGGAAGTTGATTGGGAAATTTAACCAGGTGCTGTCAATCCGTGTAGTCTGGACGTTTCTGATTGGCCTGCTTTTATATGGAGTATTTTCGACGCTCTTATATATCGGAGGCCGCTCCGGATATTATGGGTTGCCGGTTGATTTCAGCTTACTTTTGGGCAATTTCGTGTTTTCTTTTTCTCTTGCATATTTACATATCAGCGGACTTACACTTGCCTGGCTCTATTTCAGAACCTCCCGCAATTTAGCCGTTGAGAAGCAGAAGCTCGAAAAAGAGATGGAGAACCTGCAAACTCAGCTTCTCTCAAAAAACCTGGAGCCTCACTTTCTTATGAATACCCTGAATTTTCTTTCGTCCACGATGAAATCGAGGCCGGAGGATGCGGAAATCTATCTCGATACATTTGCAGATGTCTATCGTTATTTTCTGAAACACAACGCGTCCGATTTCGTACCACTTTCCGAAGAACTTCGATTCCTGGACAAATATATCCTGCTTATGAAAAAACGATTCGGCGACGCTTACAAGTTTACCATTCAAGTAGACGATACATCCGGCTATGTTCTGCCGTTTTCGCTGCAGATGTGTGTGGAGAATGCCCTCAAACACAACGCGGGCAGTTTAGAAGAGCCTCTTGAGATCAAACTTAAACGGAAAAACGGTGCTATAGATGTCTCCAATAAAACAGAGCCTGCCGGGCACCCTTTAAGCACCGGGCATGGATTGAAAAACCTTAGTCAGCGAATCAAACTGATGCTCGGCCGGGAGCTTGAGTTTCATACTTTAAATAATTGTTTTAAGGTGTTAATTCCAGTGATTCCGGACGTCAATGCAGCAAACAAGAGGCCGGAGTTAGGATGAACGTGGTGATTATTGAAGATGAGATAGCCAATGCGGAGATCATCCGTTCGCATCTGGGAAAAAATGACAGTGATATCAGGATATCGGCAGTTTTAAGAAGCAATCGCGAGACCAGGGAGTGGTTCCGCCAGAATGTCAAGCCCGATCTTGTTTTCTGTGATATTGAACTTTTGGATGGCAATGTATTTGATACGCTTCGGGAGGATATCATCCACTGCCCGATCATTTTCACCACGGCCTACGACTCCTTTTATCAGGAGGCATTTGAACAAAACGGAATTGCCTACCTGTTGAAGCCGCTCACCTATGGCAAATTTAACCGGGCGATGGAGAAATACCGGAATCTTGGGGGCGGGCAGGAACAGCGGAACTGGAAGGAGCTTTATGAAGCTGTTCAAAAACTGCAGGTATCGTATAAGGAGCGGCTGATTGTAAAAAGCGGCGGGATCATGCAGTTGCTGCATGTTCAAGATGTGGTCTGTTTCATGGCCAGAGACGGAAAATGTGTGGCCTGTACCGGGTACGGGAATGATTATGAATTCAGGTATACACTATCTGAATTGGCAGAAGAACTTGATCCTGACCAGTTTTTCCAGATCAATCGAGGGGAGATTGTTAATATCAATTATATTCAACAATTTGAATTGTTTTCAAGCGCACGATTATCCCTGAAGATGAAAAACATTGACCAGAGGCTGATTGTGAGTTCCGCTTCAACACCCGCATTCAGGCAATGGGTAGAAAAAAGTTAGGCTATTTTGTTAAGCAATGGGAGTGAACCACATGGTCTTAACCTCTGCTTATCGGTACAGTTCCAGCATCGGTGCCACATTCGCCCGCATCGATATCGGGTCGTCGGTGAAGTGGCAGGCGCGGGTGGGGAAACGCCTTCGCCGATGTGCGCAGCTCCAAAGGCCACCCAGTCGGTTGGTGGCTGCCAGCCACTACCCGATTTGAGAAATACAAAGACCTTAAAGCTTGGTTGAGGTTGTTTTTTGGCGGCAATGACGGCTTTAATTCAAGACATTAAGTGTTCACTGAGAAAGTATGAATCGATTAAGTAGTGCCAGCGAGGTCTTAGCCGCTATTTGCCGGTTCATTATTAGTTTGTGATATAATTTTTCAAGTTTTCGATATATTACCTGCTATAAAAAAATCCACTTTTAAAGTTTAATACTGACCTTTGGCGCATCTAATGTATTCTAAACATGACTAGATTTTATTTGAAAACCTCACTGTCCCAATCCTATCCATTTTACTATTCTTCATTCAAGAGCATTGCAGGAACCGCTGTAGTATTAACAGTTGCGGTATTTCTTTTTAATTATATCATTGAGCCTTTCTCTTACAACTTTGAGGAACACCGTTTCTCGTTCCTTATAATCTCGCTATTTAATGGATTACTTGTTGGTGTTGTTTTAATGGCTTTTCTGTTACTATTAAAAATTACCATTCCAAAATCATTTCGAGAAGAGGCCTGGACTGTAGGAAAAGAAATTTCATTATGGGTAACGATTCTTTTATTGATAGGAATCGCCAATTTCTTTTTAAGAGAATTGATTTATGACAATCCAAATAATTTTTCTTTCAGATATTTGGTTACGGAAGTAGTTAATACATTTATTGTTGGATCTTTTTTTGCGGTAATCGCCGTGATGGCAAATTATATCTATTTGCTAAGATCCAATGCGAAAAACAGCCTGAAATGGAATGAGCTTATTAAGACTCCACCCGATGCTAATAAAAGTAAATCACGAATTACTATCACAGCGCAAAATGAACAAGACAAACTTGTATTTTGTCACTCAGATTTTTTGTTTGCAAAATCAGATGGCAACTATGTCGAGTTCTATATAAAAAAAGAAAATGGCGATATCTCCTGGGAAATAACAAGAAACACACTTAAAAACGTTGAGGAACAGTTTTTGAACTACAAATATATCTTTAAAGTACATCGGTCCTATATTGTAAATCTCCAGCATGTTCAATCCGTAAGTGGAAATGCACAAGGTTATAAACTCACACTAAGCAATACGAATATTCCTGTACCGGTTTCCCGAACATATATTCCTGTACTTGATGCTGTGCTGCAGAAATAAAATGTTTGACAGTCATCACAAAATTTTGGCATTCATCACATTTCAATAATTCGTCCGCTTAAGTTCAATAGATTTGAATGTTCACTTATCACATCATTCAATCCGAGTCTACTATGAAAGTCTTTTTTAATCGTATTTTATTGCTGTGGTTACTGCTCATTATGACCACAAATTCCTGTGATCATCAGCAGCACTCAATTTCACATTCAAACAACAATGATAACGAATGGCCTGTTTATGGTGGTGATTATTATGGCAGCAGATATCTTCCGGTATCCGATATCAGCCGGGAAAATGTAGACCGCTTGCAGGTTGCCTGGATGTACAGAACCGGTGAATTGAAGCCTGAATATACAACTGATAAACCAACCTCATTTCAGGCAACTCCAATTGTTGTGGATGGGGTTATGTATTTGAGTACGCCGCTGGGGCGAGTTGTTGCTTTAGACCCGGAAACAGGGAAAGAATTTTGGGAGTATGACCCAAAAATCAGGCGAGATGTAGGCTATGGCGATTTTGCCAATCGGGGTGTTGCAACCTGGCTGGATGAAACGGCTTCAGAGACAGATTTGTGTCGTCGCAGAATTTTTGTGGGAACCGCTCAATCTCAACTCATTGCCCTTGATGCTGAAAATGGTGATTTGTGCACCGGTTTTGGGAAGGAGGGCATGGTAAATCTCAGGGAAGGACTCAGGTTACCGCCACAAGAAGATGCTGCTTATAGCCTGACTTCACCTCCATTAGCCGTGAATGGTATGGTAATCGTGGGCTCATCGATCGCGGATAATACCTGGCCTGATCCCGCAAGTGGTGAAATCCGGGCCTTTGATGCCCGAACCGGAGAGTTACAATGGAGCTGGGATCCTATTCCTCAATCACCAGAGGATCCGGCATATGACGATTGGCAGGGAGAAATGGCTCATAAATCAGGAGGAGCCAATGCCTGGTCTATATTGTCTGCTGACCCAGATCGGGATCTCGTATTTATTCCAACAAGCAGCCCGGCACCTGACTACTATGGTGCCATGCGATTGGGGGACAATCGGTACGCAAACTCCGTTGCTGCTTTAAAAATATCTACGGGAGAACTTGTTTGGGCATTTCAAACCGTACGCCATGATCTATGGGATTATGATAACGCTGCTCCTCCCGCACTCACGACTATTCGTAAGGATGGCAGAGAAATTCCGGCTGTACTTCAGGCGACAAAAACCGGGATGATGTTTATTCTACATCGCGAAACAGGAGATCCCGTTTTTGATGTAGAAGATCGCCCTGTGCCAGCCAGCAATATACCGGGCGAACAGGCATCGCCAACACAACCTTTCACGGCAGTCACTCCCCCTTTAAGTCCTCAGGAGTTTTCTCTGGATCAAATCTGGGGATTGACCAAAGAAGACCGTCAGGCTTGCTATGATCAAATAAAAGATCTTCGAAACGAAGGTATTTTTACTCCCCCGAGTTTAGAGGGAACATTAGTCATCCCATCTAATATTGGCGGGGCGCACTGGGGCGGAGTAGCCGTTGACCCAGAAAGGCAAATTGCAGTAGTCCCTGTAAACAGACATGCATCCATGATGCAGTTAATTCCCCGGGAAGAGTATGATGAAGATCGCTTTAAGGCTCAAGATGAAGAGTCAGGGATGGACTATGAATACAATCCAATGCGCGGCACCCCTTATGTGATGCGTCGACAATCCCTGTATAGTCCAACCGGGTTGCCTTGCACTCCACCTCCTTTTGGAGCTCTTGTAGCGGTTGACCTTACGACAGGCAACGTTAAATGGGATGTCCCGTTTGGTTCGTTTTCAAGATTTGCAGAGCCGGAAGAAAAAGAACTCATACCCGAAGATTGGGGGTCTACGAATCTTGGGGGCGCAATCATCACCCAAAGCGGGCTCGTGTTTATTGGGGCAGCCCTTGATGATCAGCTTCATGCCTTTGACATTGAAACCGGGAAACTACTGTGGACGGGTGAACTGCCTGCAAGCGGTCGCGCAACTCCCATAAGTTATAAGCTGGAATCCGGCGAACAGCATGTCGTCATTTCTGTAGGGGGAGGTGGCTCATTCGGTGAAGGTGATTATGTAGTGGCATTCAGGCTCGGTAAATAGTATGAGCATCAAATTGAAAGACTTAAAGCCAGCAATATCTTTATTTGATAATAAATGAATGCCTGCCTTGAACAAATTACAGTATTTCATTGCACACTCATCTTACAAGAACAGCATAAGCAGAAACATTGCACAGGAATTATTAACAGAAACGGTTACGACTTTTTTTCAATTCACTTATGGATAAAACCAAAGCGCTTAGTTATTCTGGTATTGCAGGAGCTGCATTATTTATCGTTACAACGATTATTGGCGGTTCTGTTTTTGACGGCTACAGTCACATTTCGAATTATATCAGTGAGTCATATGCCTATGGAACCACCTATGGGCACTGGCTAAGGTGGATTGGCTACATTCCAAGCGGACTTTTCATAGCTCTGTTTAGCATTTTGGCTGGTCGTAAATTTAAAGGCAACGTCCTCGTGTTATACGGCTTTATTGGATTCGGCATTCTCTATGGGCTGTTTACTTCATTAGTGAGTGTTTTTCCCTGCGACTTTGGATGTAACAGAGATTATGGAGATGCCAGTATCTCGCAGTTCATCCATTCTATTTTAAGCCTCTTTACCTATTTATTGACTCCAATCATGTTGTTTATGATAGGTGTTGGATTTAAAAGATCTATCCATCATAAAGTATTTTCGAGACTTTCAATATTTTTAAGCTTCACTGCTCTTGCTTTCGGACTGCTTTTTCTTACTAACGCGAATAGCCCGATTGCAGGATTACTGCAAAGAATCACGGAATCGGTTTATCTATTCTGGATAATATGTATTTCTGTTTTTTTAAATAAAGATTTTCAAAAAACAGTAACTTGAACAATTCAAAAAAATAAACTTACTATAGAGTCAATATTCATCAATTTTTATTGATCATGTCTCTATAGTCAAAAAAAGATGCGGCAGAACTCTTAAAATGAAGGAAAAATATATTGTACTCAGTGACAACCGAAAAATCGGCTATGAGGATTGTGGTGATAAGAGCGATTCTGCTATTATCATGTTTCATGGTACACCAGGTTCAAGAATTGCAGCTCTTGAGGATAGCCCACTAATAAAAAAATTCAATGTTCGCTTTATCACACCAGAACGCCCTGGGTATGGTATTTCAGATCCAACGGCGAACCGTGAGATTTCTGATTGGCCAACAGATATGATAGAGCTTAGTGATCAATTGGGAATAGAGAAATTTCACGTTCATCAATAAATATCCGGATAAGTTTTTTGAAAAAAATGATTCCTCAATTGTGTGACTGGGACAAACGGGTTATTGACAGCTATAGCCCAAAAGATTGCACAATTATAATACATTCTGGTTCTGTTGCTGTCAACTCTTATACATCAGAGTTATTTAGAATGCAGAATTGAAGCTTCGTCTTCTAAAAGAGGTCCAATTACTTCAAGTTTTCTCCTCCCATATTTTAATAGTTCTTTAGTTGGGATTTCTAACAACCCAAATCATCAAAAAGCCAAGCAAAATTATAAAAAATGGTATAGCGGCTATGAAATTATTATCTCGAAGGTTTTAAATTTTAAATCGGATAATAGCCTTTAATGAAAAGTGGCATAATGTACTTCAGGGAGGCAGGTCTCGCTCCTGAGTTTCTTAAAATTTATTTTCAGACTGAGCTTCGCTGCTTAATTGATTCAACATCAACGCACCTGCCGCTTAAGCGTCAGTCTTTTATATCTGACTTGAAAACATAGACTTTGTGAGAAAAATAATCATTTTTGGAAACTCTGGTCCAGGAAAGTCCACATTGGCTGCCGAACTTAAGGATAAAGGTTTAGCGCACATCGATTTGGACGTGCTGGCTTGGCTGCCATCGAACCCGCCCGAACGACGGCCGGTAGAAAGGCGTATGTGGATATTCAGCATTTCATTAAAGAAAACAATGAGTGGGTCGTGGAGGGCTGTTACGCAGATTTACTCGAACTGGCGAAACCGTTTGCAACCAATTCCCCGCTGTTTCGTAAGCTGGATATGTTTAGAAATTCTAATTAACAATTAATTCCCTTTGTCTGCTAAATTTATAATAACCCTGACATGCTAAAAACGTTTTATAATGCTCTCCTGTATGCCATCGAAAATATCCGCACCAATTTTTTTCATACACTTCTATCCGTAATTGGCATAACCATCGGCGTTTCAGCACTCATTATCATTCTGTCCATGATTGATGGCCTTGAAGAGTACGCTGAAGATCAAATCAGCAGCACCACATCCGTAAAGGTTGTGGAAGTTTCAAGCCGGACCATGGAGACCATCGACGGCATCACGATCCGAAAAGAGGAAATTTCTGTCCTTACCGATGAGATTCATCGGGAACTGATTTCAGATATAGATATACCATTTTCAACATACAGGGTATCGGAAGTGGCAAGGCAGATTTCTATCGAAGATGAACCAATCGGTGCGCTGGTCTATTATTCGGATCCGGTATATGCAGGTTACTACTCACTGAAGTCCGGCAGCCATCTTTTTGATGCAAATACAGAAGGGCGCCAGGTTGCCGTAGTCGATACCGTCACGGCAAAACGGATCGCCGGTGAATCAAATACCAATGAATCTATAATCGGGTCAGACGTAACGATCGATGAAAAACAATATAAAATTATCGGAATTATAGAGGGTTTTATGCAGAATCCTGAGGTTCTGATTCCCATCGAATTTCTATCAGGAGAAGAACTGTTAAATCATCCCCCTTTTATTGCGATTGAAGCCGACGATGTTGTGGATGTACCGGTGGTGAAACAAGCGGCCGAAGAGTGGCTGGCAGAATCCCCGCTTACTTTGGATGATGTCCGGATTATAAGCCAGGATTCCAGGGTGAACCAGGCAACGCAGGGGTTTATGCTCTTTCGGATTATCATGGGACTGATCGTTGGAATCTCCGTGATTGTAGGCGGAATAGGAGTCATGAACGTGCTCCTGATATCGGTAACCCAACGAACAAACGAAATTGGTTTGCGGAAAGCTGTAGGTTCACGAAAAAGTGATATCTACGTACAGTTTTTGTCTGAATCGATGGTTGTATCATTATTTGGAACGGTTGTTGGAATCATCATTGGCATATTGGTTTCCCTTGCCATTGTGCCCATTGTACATAACATTATAGAAATTGAGTTCAGCCCTGCTTTCTCTCTGCTGACAATATCAGTTATTACCATCCTGTCACTGATGATAGGAGTTCTATTCGGAACGTTTCCGGCCTATAAGGCGAGCCAGCTGAACCCGATTGATGCACTGAGGAGGGAGTAACTAAAGTGATAACTGTAAATTAAATATATATTTTAATGACTCGAAAAGTAACTCTCTTTTTGATTCTTACCTTTCTGCTAACCTGGACGATAGAGTTTGCCGCGATCGCCTGGATAGGGGATTTTTCGGCCGTTAGTCAGCCAGGCAGCGAATTTACTTCATCTGCTATGGTCCTGTTTTTTATCTTCTGCATGTATATGCCAACGGTTTCAGTAATCATTGTAAAAAAGGGAATCTACCGTGAGCCGCTAAAACCCCTTGGTTTCAGCTTTTCCTTAAACCGATGGTGGGCTATTTCGGTTTTAATACCGGTTTTGGTGGCTGTGGTATCGATTTTTGCAAGCACCCTGGAGCCTGGTGTTACACTGTCATCGGGTGAGAACTATTTGATGGAACAGGTGGCCGGATCTTCTGTATCGCAGGAGGAAAAAGAGGAGGCAGAACAGCTTCTGCAAGCTTTGGGGCTTTCCGGTATTTTGCTGGCGCTCTTGCTTTTTGGGACCGCCCTGATTGCGGGGCCAACGTTTAATGCCTTTGCCGCTTTTGGTGAGGAGTTTGGCTGGCGGGGTTTTCTGCAAAAAGAGTGGACACACATCGGGTTTTGGAAATCCTCTTTGCTGATCGGGTTGATCTGGGGAGTCTGGCACTTTCCATTAATTTACGGAGGATACAATTACCCGGGCGAACCGGTATTGGGAACGATTATGATGACGGTATTTACCATCACCTGGTCACCTATTCACGCTTACGTGACCGTTATGGGACGATCGGTCATTCCGGCAGCGATCACCCACGGCACTATCAATGCGATCGGCGGTATAACCTACGTTTTCCTCAGCGGCGGCAGCAACCTCACCAGCGGATTTATTGGGATTACAGGGGTAGTTTTAGCGATCATTACCTGTGGTTTTCTCTGGCTGCATCAAAACCGTTACAGGGAATCGTTTACACACGCCTGGGATGAATTCAGGGAAGGCAATCTCAGTGAGACAACATAAAGCTTAAAAACAAATTTACATCATGAATTTAAACCAGGTTACCATACCGTCTCTCGACTTATCTGTATCCGTACCCTTTTATCAGAAACTGGGACTGAAACTAATCGTAGATGCACTTCCTCACTATGCGCGTTTTGAATGCCCGGATGGTGAGTCCACCTTTTCTATTCATAAAACGGATGAACAACCATCAGGGCCGGGTGTTTATGTCTATTTTGAATGTGAGAATCTTGATAAAATTGTTGGAGAGCTGGCCGATAAAGGCATCGCCTTTGAAGAAATGCCCAATGACAAACGGTGGCTGTGGCGAGAGGCCCGGTTAAAAGACCCGGATGGAAATCAGTTGATCTTATTTTATGGAGGAGAGAACAGGAAGAATCCGCCATGGAGAGTTTAAGAAAATGAAACAGATTGGGCAAAACTTTCACAAATAACAAGCATAACCTCAATCATATCTATTATTTGCCAATGCAGATGTCAAAAAGAACAGGACCTATGAAATTAAATTTAATTGCGACAATGTTACTTTTGATTTTGGTAACAGGGTGCAAAGAATATGAAATGAAACAAGCTAACAAAAACCAAAAAATCGAACAGAATATGGACAATGAGAAGCCAAGAGTTACAGGAGTGGGCGGAATCTTCTTCAAATCTGAAAATCCCGATGAATTGAAAACCTGGTACGAAAAGAATTTAGGACTGAATACAGACCAATGGGGTACAAATTTTGAGTGGTATCAGGGTAGAGATTCATCCAAAAAAGGATTTACACAATGGAGCCCTTTTCCCCAAAAAACAAGGCATTTTGAGCCTTCTGATAAGGACTTTATGATAAATTATCGTGTAGTCCACTTAGAAAAGTTAATAGATAAATTAAAAGAAAATGGAGTGACGATTGTTGATAGTATCGAGACTCTCGAATACGGGAAGTTCGTTCACATACTCGACAATGAAGGGAACAAAATTGAGCTTTGGGAACCCAATGATGTAGAGTATGAAAAATTGGTTGATGGAAGAACTAAATGAAATAAGTGCTATCGTTAACAATGAACAAAAAACATTCGGCAGCCAGGGGCATCCGTAAGTTTTGGGGGCTAACCGGTGGACAAGTACAGAGCTTCGAAATGCTCTCCATTGTATACCCGAAACCACTGGTGGAAATTATGAGAGTCACCCGAAATAATTAAGTACAGAATATAATGATTAAACTACTGAGTGTATTTGCTTTACTTTTTTTATTGATAAGTTTTAAAATGACAACTGAAGAAACAGATTTATTGAAAAAAGATATAGAACAAATTGTTTCGGACAAGGACGCAGTTGTCGGTGTATCAATTATTGCGAATAATGGCAAAGACACCATATCGCTAAACGGGGACAAGCATTTTCCGATGCAAAGTGTTTTCAAATTTCATATTGCACTGGCTGTGTTAGCAGAAGTCGATAAGGGAAATTTATCATTAGACCAAAAAGTTGAGGTTCAGAAAAATGAACTACTACCCGGATTGTGGAGTCCGCTTAGAGATGAAAACCCCAACGGAGGGAGCTTTAGCGTGGCAAGATTAATAAAGTATGCTGTTTCTCAAAGTGATAACGTTGCCAGCGATGTATTAATACGGCTCATAGGAACGCCTAAAACGGTTGAAGAATATTTCAAAAAGAATAACATTGAAGACATTGCGATACATTTCAATGAAGAAAAAATGCAATCAAATTGGGATAATCAGTTTCAAAATTGGACGACCCCTGATGCCGCAAGTGAGGCATTAAAAATATTCTATGACCAAGACAGTAAATTGCTTTCCAAAAATAACTACGAGTTTATCTGGAAGACAATGAAGGAGACAACAACAGGTAAAAACCGACTGAAAGGGCAATTGCCTGAAGGAACAGTTGTGGCGCATAAAACGGGCTGGTCAGGTACACATAAAGAAACAGGTATCACGGCTGCTGTAAATAATATCGGAATCGTCTTTATGCCAAACGGAGAACATTTTTTTATCAGCGTATTCGTAACAGAATCAACGGAAAATTTTGAAACAAATGAGAAAATCATATCCGATATCGCAAAAGCAACTTATGACTTTTATACACGTACGACAGAATAAAATTCATATAACCGGAAAAATGAAATTCTTCAATTTACTCATAGTTTTTACTTTACTCTCAGTTTCTGCCAATGGGCAACTTCCCGAGCGAATAGACAGTTTGGCTTTGGAGCACGCCTCCAAAGGGTTTAATGGGAACATACTCTACTCCAGGAATGATTCTATTATTTTTACAGGCAACTATGGTTTTCGTGATTTTTCAACTGAAAAACCTTTAAATGATTCTACTATTTTTGAATTAGCATCGCTCTCCAAGCAATTTACAGCTGTAGCCATTGTTCAGCTTGTTGAAAAAGAAATGCTGACCTATGACACCAAAGTCGATGAAATCATTGAGGGTTTCCCATATAAAAATGTTACTGTTGAGCATTTACTCAGACATCAATCGGGTCTTCCCGGTTATCAGGACATCCTGTCTGATGAAAAAAACTGGGATCGAAAGAAAAAAGCTACAAACAAAGATTTGCTGAATATCTTATCTGAACTGAAAGTACCTTTAAAATTTGAACCTGGCACGGAGTATCAATACAGCAATACCGGGTACGTGGTTTTAGCCTCGATCATTGAAGAGCTCAGCGGTGAATCCTATGCAGGATACATTCAAAAGCATCTATTTAACCCGTCAGGAATGCTGTCATCAAAGGTTCAGGGGAACAGCAGCTACCTGCCGGATAGTGAAAATATGGCATCAGGCTATACGTTAACTCCTGAATCCTGGTGGTCGTGGTTGCCTTTCACCAAGGAAAAAGAGAGGTATCAGAAAGTTGAAGAGGATAAGAATCATGAAAAAATACACTGGATGAGTCATATCGTTGGCGCCAGAGGTATTTTCTCTTCAATACTTGACCTTGAAAAATGGAAACAAGCTATTCGAACCAACAAGCTCATTTCTGAAGAGAGTAAGCAACAAATGTTTTCTGTTGACAGCGTTTCAACTAAATACGGATATGGGTTTGCTATCTATGACACTGAATCCAAAGGCAAATGGGTTTATCATAACGGAAGTTGGGCCGGCTTTAAAACAACGGCTTTGTATTTACCTGAAAGCAATGAATATTTGGTGATTTTAAGTAATAACAGATACGAAGAGACCTATTGGAAGTTTGAAGAAGAGTTCTACAAATTAATACAGTAAAATATTTATAAACAAGTATGTATAACCGTAATTATATTGGTACCCCTTCAGCCGGCCGACTTTGCCCAGTGAGGTCACATTATTATGCGATAGAAGAGATAAGGCTAAAATGTTAGCCTATTGTAAGTAATTGAAACAGTTAATTAAATAGAGGATTTTAAAATGTACAAGACTATGATATTAATGATTTTAGCAGCTGTTCTGGCACAAGGCTGCATCACTGATAGTGGAGATAATCAATCCCTTAATAGCCTCGATACGCCTTTTACGGTAAATATTACCGGCGATTGGAATTTTGAATTAGAGCAAGATACCACTTTTCGGTACACAAGTAGTGTGAATACTGAAGTTTTCTCTGATCAAAATTCTGATTCTATACTTGTGAGAGAACGTACCAAGTTTCTCGGATCAGCAAGCAAACAGGATTCAAACGATCGTAAAAGGTTCCGGGTTACTCTAATATTTGCAGAACTCCAACCCCAGCCGGGGACCTATGAGTTGGGCAGTTCTGAGATGGAATCTGACGATGGGTCGCTTAATGATAATGGACACGTACGAATGATCATTGAAAATACAGTGGATAAACAATCATCCAACTCCATTACTCTACAAAAGTTTAGGTGGGAGCCTGAGGAGGGTTCAGTTACCGTTACCCGGTATGATGGTGATCGTTTTCAAGGATCTTATGAATTCATAGGTAACCTATCTCATGGAATAGAACAAGCTCGTAACAAGAATGGTGAAATTGTTGAAGAGATAATATATGAGGATGTAAAAGAAGCCGTATTTATTGAAGGGCGTTTTGACAGGGACCTTACTGAGACTGAAAATGAATAATGTTCTATTATTCGTAGAGGGCTTTGAAGAACCAGTTTGATGTCGACTACGATAGCCGTTCCGTCTGCCTGCGATAAATATGACGTAAGTTTGAGGTACGCCTAAAGTGCAAGACGAATGAAGTCGAAAACAACATCAGGTTCTGCAAAGCCTCCTAATAGTATTGGTTATATGTCGATGTTAACCAGAAATCCAAATGTTGGTGGGTTAGTAAATCAAGGACTATCGAATAATGTTTTTATAAGGGAATCTGAAATAGAAAAGAACAAAATAGTCAGTCTTGCCAAAGGACAAGAAATTGCCTTAGCTGAAGAACGAACTGCTAAGACATATTCTATCGACAATAGAGTATCGATTTGAAAAGACGACGAAAAAGAAGTCGATCAAATTTAAGGATGGTGTTGAACTTGTTTTCGCTTTTTATTACCACGCATCAAAATTACCTTTTTCCATTTTAATCTCACAACAATTGAAGACGATACAGCTCAAGAAGCTCATGCAAAAAGTAATCAAAACTTATTTCTTGAAGAAAAGAGTTCTAAAACTATTTTGCTGACGATTAAGTCTTCTGGCGGAACTGCAGCGGAAGGCGACAGTGTGTTTTCTGAAATTACGTATAATGGAAATCTTTGCGTTATTATCAACGAGAGAACAGCTTGTACAAGCGAGCCAATAGTTCATGGGTTAAAAGCTTCAGGGCTTGGCTGATCAACCCACTTACGGGGTTGAAGGATTATATGCCGCAATCCAACCCCGAATCAGTCGAGTCGGGGCTATTATTGTTCGGGGTTTGATTTTTGTAATTTTATGAAACTCGCCTTGAATCATTCAAAAACAATAATTATCAGTAGATTTTTAAACGTTATGGACACCTTTGATATCAGAATTGATAAAACTAATTGAAAGAGTAAATAATCATAATACAGAGCGGAACAGCTAAAAATGAGAAATTTGGACAAAATGGAATTGAATTTTAAAATAGCCACAGAAAATGACGTTCCGGAAATAGTTGCAATGATTGCTGACGATGAACTTGGAAAAACAAGGGAAAATTATATGATTCCATTACCAGGCGACTATTTAAAAGCGTTTGAAAATATCAACTCGGACAAAAATCAAGAACTGATTGTTGTTGAAGACGAAAATTTTGAAATTATCGGAACTTTACAATTGTCCTTTATCCAGTACCTTACATACCAGGGAGGAATAAGAGCCCAATTAGAAGCAGTAAGGATTAGAAAAGACAAAAGAGGAATGGGTATTGGAAAAGCAATGTTTGAATGGGCATTTAACAGAGCTAAAGAACGGAATGCACATTTGTTGCAACTGGCAACCGACAAAAAAAGACCAAAGGCAATCAAATTCTATGAGAATTTAGGATTTAAAGCAACTCACGAAGGGATGAAAATGCACTTTGGATGAAAAGCAGGTTGCAATCACTTTATATAAGCTATAATGCGGGTGCATGTGATAAAATCAGACAGAGTGAATTTCAAAAAAGATACCGGTAAAGCTGAAAGGCCAGGCATTTGAATCCCGCAATATTCGTATATTTGATTATTGAAAGAGATTTTAAATTTTAATGAAAAAATCATTATGAGTGTAAAACATAAGAGACTTGGAAAACACGGAGTACTCGTTAGTAATATTTGTCTCGGAACAATGAACTTCGGGTGGCATACGAGCGAAGAAGATAGCTTCAAAATCATGGACCGGGCTTTAGAATCAGGTATCAATTTTTTTGATACTGCTGATGTCTATGGCTGGTCTGAAGAGCACGGTTATACAGAGGAAATAATAGGACGATGGCTTGCACAAGGAGGCGGGCGACGAGATGCAGTTGTTTTAGCAACAAAAGTCTACAATCCTGTGGATCGCAAAGCAAATTTACCTGAAGTGAACAGTGATGGACGAAGCCTGAGTGCGTATAAAATCATGAAGCATTGTGAAGGCAGTTTAAAGAGATTACAGACTGACAGAATTGATCTGTACCAGATGCATCATATTGACCATGATTGTCCCTGGGATGAGACATGGCAAAGTTTTGATACATTAATTAAACAAGGGAAAGTAGTGTATGTGGGTTCAAGTAATTTCGCGGGTTGGGACATTGCCACGGCATGCCAGGAAGCATCTAAACGTGGTATATTGGGATTGGTCAGTGAGCAGAGTATTTACAATCTCGATAACCGAACGATTGAACTGGAAGTGATTCCGGCGTGCAGACATTACGGATTGGGATTAATTCCATGGAGTCCGTTAGCTGGAGGACTATTGGGTGGTGCAATACAGAAACATAAAGAAGGAAGGCGCTCTGATGAAGAGCATCTCAAGCAGCTGGAAGCGAAACGTGATAAACTTGAGCAATACGAGGCTCTATGTAAAAAAATTGGTCATCCGCCTGCAGAGGTCGCACTGGCGTGGTTACTTCACAATCCTGTAGTAACAGCGCCAATTATTGGGCCAAGAACCGTTGAGCAGTTAGAAAGTGCAGTTCGGGCAGCAAGTATTCAGCTGGATGAAGATGTACTCAAAAAACTGGATGAGATATTTCCAGGCCCCGGCGGGGAAGCCCCAATGGCATACGCCTGGTAGTCAGTATCCAATTTCATACTGACTGTCATCTTCTCAAAACGTTTATACTCCATTTCGCTTATAGTTGGAAGTGGATAGTGACGCTTCTGATTATCACCGGGAGTACAGCCGTCAATTCCGTTTAAACTGCAGAATTGATGATATCCCATTGTTATGACTAATTTAAAAAAACGTACCACCCAGAAATTTTATGATAAAAAAGACATCAAAACGAATAATTAGAATTTTATTGCTTATAGGGACAGTATTCTCTTTATACTTTGTTCCTTGGCCTGTTGTAACAGCATGGTTATCACCTTTACCTAATACAGTTCAGGAACAAGTCGATAAAGCAACTGATTACGGGTTTGATGGAATAATTGTTTATGTGGATGAAACAGGGAAATATATCAGAATTTATAAAACCGATTGAAATAAGAAACCCGAATCGATATTAAAAACACTACAGGGTAAAGATGTTCGATAAAAATGCCATATAAAGAATTCCGGCCAGGGGCGCCATAATTTGTTTCTCGCCGGCACTGTCTGAATTAACATTTGCAAGGGTACTCATCAGAAAAATAACAGAAAAAAAAATATTGAATTCACTAAAAGGGAAACCATCCGGTAACTTTTGTATCCATTCTACTTTATCCAGAAGTATTATCATACCAAAGATCAGCAAGAGCGATGAGATAAAACTGCCGATTCTCAGATGTACGGGTAAAATTTTGTGATAACCGCCCCAGGCAAATTTACCATACGGAAGCCCAAGTGATAACAACAAATGAAATCCGGTAAGTAACAGCAATACGAAGCTGGCTGCAAGTGTGAGGTAAGCGTTTAGATCAAAGTGTTTCAGAAAATCAGCTTTTATAACATTGCCTTGTTCATCAAATAAAATTGTGCATTCAACGGAATAGAGGTCGTATGGACTTTCAGCCTGTAACTTTGAGTAGCCGTTTATGGTATGGTTCACATTATAATCCAAAAGATTGGCGGTATCCAGTGTATTTGTAACTTGCTCTGTCGAAGTTCCCTCTATGAACATGGAGCAAAGGATACGAATTTCTTTCTCTGCTTCGATCCAGTAAATCAGTATCACAGAAAGGCCAATGAGTACGGCTATTGTGATAATATTTCTCAGTATGACTCTATACATTCATTGTTGTCTTATAGAAAACGCATTGCAAATTTGAAATGAACGCAGAATAATAATACCTGATCTGCAGATCACATGGTTATATTTTTCAAGGCAAGAAGGTCATCCATCGTAAAGATTCTGTTTTTCCGAAAATTGTCCTTGCAATATTCCAATGCCTGCAATCCTTTTTCAAGTGATACTTGATTATCAATTGATACCTTTGCAATATGAAAGTTCATCAAAAGGGTGTATTCCTCAGGAAGAATCTGCTTACTTTTTTCCAGAAATGCGACGGCTTCAATGAGTCTATTTTCTTGAGTAAATGCTTCAACCGCTTTGGGCAGATTACCATAGAATACCTGGGCACTCACTTTTTCAAATTCGGTTACTGCTTTGTTCCAGTATTCAATCGTTTTTTCCATCATACCCATGATGAAATAGTGATTAGCTCTGTTTACCGGATCCATTTCTTTCCCCATAAAAAGCTTATTTTCATCAATCAAGTCGATCATATAATGGTATTCATCTAATTTTTTATTCATTACGATATCCATGAAAAATGGATCGATATGATCCATATCATAATCGCCCGTGATTCCATAGTTCACAGATAAATCATTCAGATAGTTTTCACCATAGTCAATAATAGTATCGTACTGCTCCACGCTATTGTAGTCGCTGAACATAAATGTAAGGCCATCGAGCAAGGAGTGAGCAACCACACTCTGATGATCTGCAGAATAGTTTTCCATTTGAAAGTTGATCTTGGTATTTGATGATGCCTCGTATATGGTTTTCATCTCCTAACCTGCGTCTATTCTCATAGGATGATCCCGGTAACCATTTGCCACAAAATAGTACATGGGTTTACCGTCATACGCTGCCAATGCGTTTTTTACGTCATCTCTGACATCTGTATTGAAGTTAGTCGACATGCTGATAAATCCTCTGAAAGGGTTCTTTTCCTCAATAAAAAGAAAGTGGTTGAACTCCGCGCCATTGGAGTGGCCCGCCATCACATTGAAACCTGACGTGTTAAACAGGGAATCTATTGTTGGCAACACTTCGTTAAACAGATGTCTTGTAAACCTTTCTCCACTTTCAGTCTGAAATACATCCAGGTCTGCATTTCGATCATCATGAGAAATTCCAACCAAAATGGATTTCGGTACGGCATCATAAATTGGAGTCGTCAGTACATCCAGATAGCTTTTAGCCGCTTCGAAATTAGACGTGCCGGCATCCGTGATATAGATGACCGGATAAACGTCTTCTTCTGAATACTCCGGAGGCAAATACACTTTCAGGATTCGTTCCTGATTTAAGGCCTCAGAATCAATGGTAATTGTTTGTAGCCTTTCTGGTTCTTGAGCAAAAGCAGAGGCTGCAGCAAAACATAGTATGAGACTGCTTATCATTAAATTCTTCATGATTAATTATTGCTTGATTTAGAATTGTTTGAGGATGAGTATTGACTATCACCTGCAAGTTGATAGGTATAGGTAGTACCCTCTTCCGGGCGGAGAATAATCGGGAAGTTAGATCGGCCCCCACCATTGAATGCGACCCATGCCGGAGTATCCTGCTGTCCGCGATAAAATTGGATTTCTACAGGGTCCTGCACCTCCAGGGTGATTTCCCGCTCATAGGGTGAGACAGCATCCATCTTCATCTGACCTGTTTCCCAGTTTGCCAGGCTCTCCTGGTTTCCTGCGATAAAGATCTCTTCGCCTTTATTTGGAAGCTCGAGGCGAATGGTTATTTGATACGTTTCATCGGAAAGGAGGGTATTCTGCACAGGCAATACGCTTTCCAATACGGTCTGCATGGCGGTGTTCAGGCTTGGAACAATCGTGGTGCGGTGGGTCTCTTCGGGATACTCCTCAATCTCTACGATAAAATTCTCATTGGCCAATGTTTCCCTCAATAGGGGATATGCAGCCTCGTTTGCGTCTCCCCAGTTTGGCCAGCCCCTATCCTCATCAGCGTGACTCATATAAAAATACGTTGGTTTGGTAAACTGCCCTGAGTCAAAATGCCGCAGTTCACTTACCAGGTACTGCTCATCGTAGGCAAGATTTGGTGATATGGCAATGTAGTTATCAAACAGATCAGTCTCATTCAGCATAGCATATATCAGGAAGGATGCACTGAGCGAATGACCCACAGCGATATTGTGAGGCAACGTCTTATAGTTGGATTCTACATAGGGCACTACTTCATTCTTTACAAAGGCCAAAAAGCGTTCGGCATTCCCGTCGGATTTTGGCCCCAGGTTGACATTAGTACCGGCCGGAAGCAGATCATGGTTTCTGCCGTACATGTCCTCTTCAATAAATGTGGCTTTAATGCCGACAACTATAAAATTTCGATTGCTTGGGTTGATCAGGTTCGCAAGTCCGGTTGTATAATCAAACAGCGGTCGGTCTTGCGCATCAAATACGTAGATGACATTGTAGTAAGCCATCTCATCGATGTCGTAGCGCTGTGGAGTCTGTATGATGACCTGACGTTTTTGCCCCAGCTCTTCAGAGTCAAATATGATTTCCTGGACCTTTGCTTCAGCTTGTTTGATTTTATCAAGGTCTTGAGCATTCGAAGGTGCAGCTAATAAAAAAAGACCAATCAGGGCAGATAAAGATTTGTTCATTTTTTCTTCGTTTAAGAGTTACCGAATTCAGATTCATGTTGCTTTACGCAAAATATTTCTATGAAGTTACATCCAACCTAATGATTCCACCTTCTGATAACAGCTAATTTAAAGCGCATGAGGAAGTTAACTCGAGCCAAATTTTATGGAAAAATGATTTACCCGGTGTGGCTATTGCTGTTTGTTTGATCAATCCCGTATAGGTATTGAATAAACCAATTGAGTGGTTTTACCTGGCAATCACTCACCCACAACCCGGATGTACACTACTGAGTTGTTTCATTTACTTAGTTTGCAAATAAAAACCATTCTAACACATCTCCGTGTTTTCGGACAAACGAGCGCATTAAATTGAAAAAACGTACCTTTACATGTGAGTTACTTTTTGTTCCCAGACACCCGTGTCGGCAGTTACAGCCGCAAATTCAGCAAAGTCTTTGGCTTTTCGTCCTAATACGCGCTCCAAATCGTTGCTCACTACCTGGTTATTTGGGTTCCCAAGCACCTCTTTAAAAAGGTATTCAAACAGCCAGATATAGTCGGCAGGAAGCCCGGCCATTTTCATGCCTTCGGTGTATTCCTTCAAGGTGATCGGCCGGAAGTTAATAGATCTGCCCGTAGCTTTTGATATTTCCTCTACAGCTTCGGCAAAACTTAGTTTCCTGGGACCGGTAACTTCGTAAGTCATACCATTGTGTTGGTCATCGGTCAAAGCGGCTGTAACCACATCCGCGATATCATCGGTATCCACGAATGGAATTTTTGTGTCCGGCATCGGCAGGGCTACATCCCCGGACAATAAGGGATCAAGAAAGAAGCTTTCGCTAAAATTCTGATTGAACCAGGATGCGCGTACCAATGTATAGTCCAAGCCTGAATTTGCAATCAGACTCTCGCAGCGTTCGGCCTCTTTTTCGCCTTTCCCGGAAAGCAAAACAGCTTTCTGAACGCCTGCCGCTTTAGCTGTCACGATGAGTTTTTCAATGGATTCGTAGGCGCCTGGAACGGCCAGGTCGGGATAAAAGACAATGTAGATCCGGTTGATACCCTCAAGCACTTCATTCCAGTTGGAGGGATCTTCCCATTCGAAGGAGGGAGAGCCATTTCTGGATCCAACTCTTACGTTTTGTTCCAATTCTTCCAGGTTCAATACGACTTTTCGGCCGGTTTTACCGGTTCCGCCGATTACCAGGTAGTTTGTATTCATAATTATTTATTTTTGTATTGATGCTCTTATTTATGTTTCGGGTGAAGCAGTTAAAAATGCTGCCAATAGCAGCATCATAAAGGATAGTACCGAAAAGGTTGTGCGGATAATATGGAGTCTGTTCCAGCGGGATTCATAACCTCTTCTCTCCCCGGTTATTTGATCTGCAGGTAACTCATTCAGTTTCAGTGAATCCAGAGCGTCATTCAGTGGTACATTCCCTAACCCTGTTAACAATACTGTACCGACGCCATAAAGCGACGTGGCTCCCAGGATGAACCAGAAAGTGTTGGTTGTATCCCGGTAAAAATAGACACTGAGAATCTGCATAATCAGGGTGCCCAGGAAGATCAGCATGAATGGCGGATTGATGATAGCCCGGTTGATTTTCTGCATCGTTTCGATATAGGTCGCGTCCTTAACAAGTTTGGTGCCGGGAATTACTGAGACCTGCCATGCAAAGAAAAGTCCGGCAGATAAGCCGGTAAGTATGATGGAGATATATAAAGCTATCTCTTTGGCGATAATTTCCATAGTTACCTCTGTTTAGAGTTCGGGTATAAAATGGAATCATCGGGAGACAATTACTTGACAGAAGCTGCCAAAGGTTTATCCGTTTAAGCCAAAAGCAGAGGATGCGGATTCCTTTCGGTATTCCAGAGGAGATTTACCGGTCCAGCGTTTAAAAGCTCTGTTGAATGCGCTCTGTTCAGAGAACCCGGTTTGAAAGGCAATTTCGCTAATCGATTCGGAGCTGTTTTTAATCAGATCGGTGCTGACAGATTCTTGAGTATCCTGCACGAGCTGCCGGTAGGTGGTTCCTTTTTCGGAAAGACGCCGGCTGAGGGTTCGCGTACTCATTCCCAGGTGTCTTCCGATATCAGCAGCAAACGGAATACCGCTGGGCAGAGCGTCTTTGATCAGGGCCCGGGTGTCATTCAGCAACTTATTTGCAGCCACCTCTGTGCCACCAGCTTTTTCTGTCAGACGATCAATCATAAACCGGTTGATACTATTGTCTGCTTTAAGGGAGCGGGTATCCAGATCTTCTGATCTGAAAATGAGACGATTGTATTTCTGACCAAACTTAACTTCACAGGAGAAATACTCTTCATATAGTGTAATGTCATCCGGAGCACGATGGGTAAAGCATACGCAGAGCGGCCGGATATCAACTCCGGTCAGTTTGTGGATCACGGTAAGGGTGGCCACAATGGAAGATTCATTGGAAATCTCAATTCCCCGTCGCGGAGCATCCCGATAGATCGTGATATTACCGGTTTCTCCATGGTCCTGAACTTTGTAGAGCTGCGTATCGGTCATCAGGATGAAGAAACGCTCACATCGCTTGAACATGTCTCTTGGTGACAGGCAGGTTTTCCAGGCCAGACCTAAAACGTCATAATCGTCCAGTACCATTTGTTGTCCCACCCGGACTGAAAAGCCGGGTTCCAGATGCCGGTCAATAATTTCATATAATTCAAAGAAGGGATCGGTAGGAGCATATTTGGACTCACTTTGAAGAATATCTGTGATCCTTAAATGCGAAACAGCTTCAGGTGGCAAGTTTTCTTTCTTTGCCTGGTCCACTACTTTTTTAAATATGCTTTTTAAAACAAAACTCATTTTCTATTAATCTGTCAGCCTCAGCCTGCTTCGATTTCCTGATGATACCCGCACCGAACAAAACAATGAATCGAAATAAAATACCAATTTTACCACCCAATCATGGTATGAATTATTTAGCTAATCTTTCCCGGAACTCTTCGGGCGACTCTTTTTGCAGTGAGGAAAAGAATCTTGAGAAGTTGGATGAATCTGTATAATTAAGCTCATAGGCAACCTCGGTAATGGTCTTGCCGGAATATAGAATCAAGCGCTTGGCTTCCAGAAAGATGCGTTCTTTGATTAACGAGGAGGCATTTTTGTTCAGATGCAGCTTGCAAATCTTATTGAGGTGGCCGGGAGAAATATGGAGCAGGTTGGCGTATTCATCAACGGTTTTAAGGTTCATGAAATGATGGTCCACGGCTTTTCGAAATTTAAAAACAACCGGGTTCAGCCGGGTATCATCCGAGGTAACCTCGTGCTGGCCGGCGTATGTTCGGTTCAGCTGAATCACCAGCTTAATCAGTTAAACTTGTGGTCAGGGCACGGGGCAATAACCTAAACTCATTTGCCAAAGGAAGGATATCACAATAGATAGGATAATAACTACAAATACTGTCTGCTTAATTGGCAAGGTCCTTCTTCTGTTTCCATCCAAAATGCTTTCTTAAAAATGGTATATACTGTGTGGGATTTAGCTCATCAACGGTTGGCAAATGACATTCATTTCTGCTTAGAAATAACAAACTTTTAACATCTAGCTTCCGTTGAAAGGTAAGCGAGATAAATCTCGCCCTACATATAAAACCAAAGAATCAAAGAAATCTGTTCAATCAACAAAATCTGTGGTCCTATTTCTTAACCAGATACTGCAGGCTGAACAGGTGATCTTTATCAGTCCATACTTTCTCCACACGAAACCAATCGCTCACCAACTCTTCAAATTCTTTCTGTGAATACTTATAAGAGTTTTCAGTATGGATGGACTCTCCTTTTTCCAGTACAACTCCTTCACCGTTCAGGCATACCTGCTGATCTTTTTGGCTCACCAGGTGCATCTCAATCCGACCTTTCTCTTTATTATAGTGGGCCTTATGCTGGAACTGATCAATTTTAAAATCAGCAGCCAGTTCCCGGTTCAGCCGCACCAGCATATTCTTGTTAAAGACTGCGGTTACCCCTTTGGAATCGTTATAGGCATTCTCGAGGATCTCTATATCTTTTTTTAGGTCAACCCCGATCAGCAGGCCTCCTCCCACCACCATAAAACGCGCGATAGAGCTTAGAAACTCCTGCGCACGTTCCGGTCGGAAATTACCAATCGTCGAACCGGGATAAAAAACCACATAATACTCGAACGGCACCTCAATTTCGGGGAGGTCAAAGGGCTTGGTGTAATCGGCACAGATGGGTTTTATGAGCAGGCCGGGATACTCCTTTCTAAGATTTTCAACTACTTTTTCCAGGTATTCTTTCGATATATCCACCGGAATGTAAGCCGAAATATCCGGGATGTGATCCAAAAGCATGCGGGTTTTTTTGCTACTTCCGCTGCCCAGTTCAATGATCACGGACTTTCGTCCGATTCGGCCGGCTATTTCATCGATATTATCTTTCAGTATCTTTTTTTCCGTTCGGGAGGGGTAATACTCGTCCAGCCTGGTGATCTCCTCGAACAGCTCCGATCCCCTTTCATCGTAAAAGTACTTACTGGGAAGCATCTTTTGGGGCTGCTGCAACCCCTCAACTACTTCATCAAGCATCTGCTGCTGTGAAAGACTAAGATCAGCACTCATAAAAAATAATTAAAGAGTTCGGGCCTCGGGCCAGCCGGATGCCGTTGAATTGCCAGCGGGCATCGGGATAGAAAAAATTACGATACGTTTTTCGGATATGTGTCTGGGACGTTGCACACGAGCCGCCTCTTAAGATGTACTGGCTGCACATAAACTTACCGTTATATTCGCCCAGGGCTCCGGGGAGAGGTTCATACCCTGGGTAGGCATCATAGGCACTTTTAGTCCACTCCCAGACGTCACCGTACATCTGTTTTAAGCCTTCTTTATGTTTCCGAAGGGGACGCGGATGGAAGTTTCCTTCTTCCACAAAATTTCCTTTACAGGGCAGGCCGCCGGCAGCAGCTTCCCATTCGGCTTCGGTTGGGAGCCGGGCATCAGCCCATCGCGCAAAGGCGTCAGCCTCGTAGTAACTAACATGTGCCACAGGCTCACTGGGATCTACTTCCCGCAATCCCGAAAGGGTAAAATATTGCCACGCTCCTTCTTTTTTCAGCCAGTACAGCGGGCAGTTCCATCCCCGTTTATTCACCGTGGCCCAGCCGTCGTCCAGCCAGAACTCCGAACGCTCGTAGCCACCATCTTCCATAAACTTCAGGTACTCTCCATTTGTAATCAGACGATCGCCCAGCTCAAAGGATTCCAGCAATTTACGATGCCGCGGATGCTCGTTGTCGTAGGTGAATTCATTGCCCTCATTACCTATCTCGTAAATGCCTTCCTCGAAAGAAACCCAGTTTAATTCCGGCACCGGCTTGCTTTTCGTCAGTTCAAGCTCTTTATATTTCGGGAAAAGCGGATTCTGACCGAAAATGTATTTGAAATCGGTAATCATCAGCTCCTGGTGTTGCTGCTCGTGATTGTTACCGATTTCAATGACAGGCCCGAATTCTTCGAGCTGTTTTTTAGTGGCATTTTCAAGAAACTTCAGCACCTCTTTATTCACGTACTCCCGGTACTCAAATACTTCTTTTACCGTGGGACGGGTCAGCAATCCCCTTTTCGAACGGGTATGAGGCTCTCCTGTCTGAAGGTAATAGGAGTTGAAAATATAGGAATACTGCGGATGGAGAGATTCATAATCATCATAGACTTTGTCCAGCAGAAAGGTTTCGAAAAACCAACTTACGTGGGCCAGGTGCCACTTGGTGGGACTCGTGTTCTCCATAGTCTGAACCACAAAGTCTTCGACTTCCAGCGGCTCGGCAAGCTGCTCGCTAAAGTTTCTAATATCTTTGAATCGTTCAATGAGGTGCTCTCGTTCTAATCTCTTGCTCTTCTCTAACAGGACGGACGCTTGAGTAGCTGTTGAAGTAGCCATAAGCATTATGAATATTATATTGAGGTTAACATGTTGATTGTTTTACAAAACGACCTGCCAGCGACAGTGCCCTATTCCTTGGCTCCGGCCTGCTCATATTCAGAAATCCGTGGTATGCCGGTATCGAGTGTACATCAACCGGGATTCCGGAAATCGAAAGTCGATCTCCATACTCCAGACCTTCTCTTTTCAAAGGATCAAAATCGGCGGTAATCAGCAGGGTCGGAGGCAGACCGGTAACATCGGATGCAAGGAGCGGAGATAAACGTTCATCCCGCCAATCGGCCGGATCAGGCGCATAAGTCTCCCGGATCCACACCAGATATTTTACCAGGAATAGCTGGTCTATTTCCATAAAATCAATTTCAATATTATGCCAGTTAGCCGGATTTGTTGCCGGATAAAATAAAAGCTGCCCCTTAAGGTTCGGCCCGCTACTCTCCCTTGCTTTCAGAGCCGCCACAACAGCCAATCCGCCGCCGGCACTATCTCCCGCAACAAATATCCGGGATGGATCCCCGCCAAATTGATCAGCGTGCTCAGTAACCCAGGTCAGTGCATCGCAGGCATCAAGTGCGGCAGCGGGAAACTGAAACTCGGGCGCAAGACGATAAGCTACAGACACCACAACAGCCTCCGAAAGATCAGCCAGTTCCGAACAAATTTCATCGAAATCATTTAGTGTTCCCAGCATCCAGCCTCCGCCGTGATAGTAAATAATAATAGGCAGTGTTTCATTGGTAACCGGCCGATAAGTTCGGATCAGGAGCTCCCTGTCCGGGAAAGAGATAATATCATTACTAACAGAGGCCCTCGTTTCTTTTGTTGTATTTTTTGTGGTTTCAAATGGACAGGAGCAGTTTTGGTATTGCGAAATTCGTTTTGCCAGAGCCCGCACATGAAGAGGATTTATCTTGCTTATGGTATGCGCCCAGCGTGCCAAAAACCAAAACACAATCCTAATTGCGGTCTGATGGGACTTTTTAAGTTCTGTATAAGAGACCATGTGATGATGGATATTCAAGAGCAGGAATGTAGGATAACCCTTCATGCCTGCATCAGTTGAAAACAGTTTCTAAACGGCAACGGCATTTTGGCGTTCCAGCCCCGCAATCCCGTCTTCATAGACGCCGGTGATAACCTCTTTTATTTCGGTCTCCATCTCTTCAGCTACACTGAAATTTAATCTCCACTCCACTTCGGTTTTTCCTTCTCCGAGATCCCGCACCTGTATGGTACCCAGCACGCCCTCTATGGGCATGGGTGGTTCCGGAATCGAGTATTGAAAAATTTTGTAATCATGATCGATGGTTTCGATAAACTCGTCGAATGAATCGACGGCCATGGTGCAGGTTCGGGTAGCCCCTACACCGGCGCCACGCAACTCGGCATTCACGATAAAGGAGGACCAGTTTTTAATTTCGGTGGGATTGGCAACCGATTCCCAGACTTTATCAGCCGGTGCATTGATTTTTTTTGTTACTTTCAAGGATGTTCGTTTCATTGGAAATAGATTATGGGAAACAGATTGTGTTAATAGTTATGTTGAGCCAATGTATCCAGGTACCAAAAACTGAAAAAATTTATGTGATGAAGTGGAATAATCTGTGATGATCTGGAAACCGGGAGCCCGTTCCAACAAAGCAGGGTATGAACGGGAGCTATACGTTTTTTATCGATCTTCCACTGTAAATTTATCTGCCCGTTCATAACAACAGAATACCCCAATTGGCGAATCTCCTCCTTTCTGTAACAAAAGGGACCAGCAGTTTTCAAACTTTTCTCCCAATCTTATTTTCACTTTACCCTTGGTTTAAGTGAAATCGAACCTATAAACGAGGAATTTGAACATGTCGCTGTTCAGCAACTTTACAAAAACGGAAAATTCGCCCTCCGCGAAGTTCCCGTTCACTTCGCGTTTCCAGGAGGTTTTCGGATCCAAAATGCACTATGTAGATGAAGGTGAGACCGGCTCGAAACATACCTTCCTGTTACTGCATGGCAATCCGACCTACAGTTACCTTTGGCGCAATATTATTCCGTATCTTTCCGATTATGGCCGGGTAATCGCGCCTGACCTGATCGGTATGGGAAAGTCGGACAATCCGGATATCGACTACACCTTCCGGGACCATATCGAGTATATGGACGAATTCATTGCCAAATTGAAGCTGGATAAAATCATTTTGGTGATACAGGATTGGGGGTCGGGCATCGGGTTTCACTATGCCAATAGATTCAGAGATCAGGTAAGCGGAATCGTATTTTTTGAAGCCATTATCCGGCCGATAACCTGGAGCGATGCCAACCTGATCGAACGATTCATTTTCAAACGCTTTCGTCACCCGCAGAAAGGATACAAAATGATCGTAAAAAACAATTTCTTCGTCGAACGATTTCTGCCGATGATGGCCGGCCGTAAGCTGACAAAGGAAGAGATGGATTGGTATCGGGCGCCTTATATCAATGAAAAAGACAGAAAACCGCTTCGTGTGTGGCCAACCCAGATACCCATTAACGGCGATCCCAAGTTCAGTACCAGGGTCATTCAATCGTATTACGAATATCTCCCGAACTCCGAACTCCCGAAGTTAATGTTCCACGGAAGACCCGGGATGATCATCAAGAAAAAAGAAGCCAAAGGCATCATAAATACCTGGAAAAATCTTGAAGATATCTACCTGGGAAAGGGCAAACATTACATCCAGGAGCAGTATCCCAGTGAGATCGGCACAGGAATTGCCGAGTGGTACGAACGGAACTTTTAAATAACCGGCGTCCTCAATCAAGTTCATATATACTCCTAAACTGCATTTAATTGTTCTACAATCTCCTTTCCCTTGTTTCGGGAAACTGGTATCTCTATTTCAACCTTTTCCGGCTTCAATTTATAACCTCTTGAATTCCCCGAAACCTTATACTCTCTCTTCAGGTTGATGAGATACGAGCGGTGGCAACGCACGATAAAGGGACTTATAATTTGATTTTCGAGGTGTTTGATGACAATACGCAGCAGCTTGCTTTTCACCGTCTCCTTGTCCAGCCAAACGACTTTCGAATAGTTCCCCTCTGCCTCTACATAAATTAAATCAGCCGGATCGAGGGTAAGATACTCATTGATTTCAGACTTAAACGTTATGGAGTTGTTGGCCTCTTCATGTTGATGCACCAAAGCCTGTTCCCCGACCTTATTCTTCTTGATTTGCTTCATTAATTTTTTAAACCGCGGATGTTCCCACAGTAGCTCAAAGACTGGTAACACATTCATGGAAAAAATGCCGTATCGTTCTTCAAAGGCTTTCTCCAGGTGATCGAGTGCTTTTTCTTGTGCTCCCATCATCGTATAAATAGCGGCAAAATCCATATTTAAAGAGATGTCGGGTTCCTTCTTCTCCCGTTCTTTCAACAATTCTATATACTTTCGTGCCTGCTCTTTATTTCCCATTCGGGCATAGGCAATGCCTAATCCAGTGATTCCTTTCAGGCGGTGATTACTAAGGCTTTTTAATTTTTTCCAGACCTTCAGGGACTCTTCGAAATCTCCTTCATCTCCCAAAATCCATCCCTTAAGTTCCAGCGCACTTTTATGATTCGGATTTTGCTCGAGCACCTTGTTAAACTCCCGGAATGCTTCCTCCCTGTTTCCGGCATAGTAATGGGCTTCCCCCAGGTAGGTATGGATAGAAAGTGAAAGAGGGTCAAGCCGGAGGGCTATCTTAATTTCATTGATAGCCTCATTGTGCTTCCCGATGGCTGAAAGATACCAGCTGTAGGTATGGTGCGCTTCGGCAGACCCGGGATTAAGCTGTAGCGCTTTTCGGAATGATAACCCCGCCTTGTTCCAGTCCAGTTCATAGAAAAACTCAACCAGCGCCAGCGCTATATGAGATTCGGCCAGTTTATTGTCTATATCCAGGGCTTTGAGAGCGAATTTTCTGGCCCTGGGATACGCTTTGGGGGCCGGCATCTGTCCATAAGCCCCGAGGTAGGCATAACAGCTTGCCAGGTTAGAGTACGCCAGTCCGAAACCTGGTTCCAGTGCTATACTTTCCTCAAAAAGGGCAATCGCTTTCCTGGTTTCATTGACCGAGCGGTTAATCCAGTGATACTTGCCTTTCAGGTATACATTATAGGCTTCGATATTTTGCGTGGGAGCGGACTTGTTTCTTTTGCTATCTCCGGCTTTAAAGTTCGCCCTCAGCTGCTCGGCAATTCGGCTAGCAATTTCATGCTGCAGCTCAAACAAATCACCAAACGGTCGGTTAAATACGTCCGACCAAACCTGGTATCCGTCAGCCGTATTCACAAGCCGGGCCGATACTCTGATTCTGTTTCCTGAGCTTTTTACGCTGCCCTCAAGTACGGATGCTACTCCCAGTTTTTGACCTATTTTTCTCACGTCTTCATGTTTATCCTTGTAGGCAAAAGAAGAAGTCCGCGAGATTACCTTTAACTGATTGATGTGTGACAAGGCATCTATAATTTCATCGGTCAGGCCGTCACTTAAATATTCATGGTCTTCGTTTCCACTGAGGTTGGCAAAGGGCAATACCGCTACACTATTAAAATAGGGAGAGCGCCGGGTGCGTATTTCATCCTGCCGCGGAATGGACAACCCTTCATTTCCCAGTGCAAAAACTTTGACAGGCAGTTCCACATTTTTAAACTCGAAATCTCCCAGAAATACCGGGGTGAAGGAGCCATGATTTTTGATATCGTCATATACCTTTTCTGAAAACAAGACGCTGCCGGCAACCGAGAGAGTCTGTAAGCGGGCCGCAATGTTTACCCCGTCTCCCACGATCTCTTTTCCGCTGTAAACCACATCTCCTGAATGAACACCGATTTTCAGTGAATAATCCCGGCGACTCACAATCGTTTGCTGGATTTCTTTAGCGGCTTTAAGCGCTCCCACCGTGCTGGAAAAAGTACAAAGTGCGCCGTTTCCATAATGATGAATGATACGACCCCTGGCTTTTGAAACGACCTGCTTTATAAGATCTTTTGCAGACTGACGAATCTCCCGAGCTCTGGGCTCGTCGTTTTGCATAAGCCCGGCATAATCCACCAGGTCGGCAAACATAATGGCCGAGAGCTCCCGATATTCTTGGTTAATTTTTTCTCCTTTTCCTTTTTCTGAACTCACCGTGTAAGAATGTTAAATAAAATTATCAATCCATAAATAACATACGGTTTTCAATGTTATTTTGGGTGTCCGTTCATAACAAACGGATATTCAATATAGCGAAACTTCTCCCTTCTGTAACAAAAACCTCCCGCCTGTTTCAAACTTTTTCTGCATTCTAAACCCACTTCTATATTTGGAAAAAATAATTTCAATCCTTTAAAAGAAGAAACTATCATGCATACCATAACCGTATCCAAAACCATAAATATACCTAAAGAAAAAGCTTGGGAAACAATTAGTGATTTTCAGGCAATCTATAAATTTCATCCTGATGTAGAAAGTTCTCCGATTCAAAATAATATCAAAAGAGGACTCGGCGCCGAGCGAATATGCACCTTCTATGACGGTGGCAGTATAGGCGAGAAGGTTACCAATTTCGAAGAAGGCGAATCATTGACTTTTGATATTGTGGATACCGGCCCTTTACCCCTGAAGAAAGCTACAGCATTCATTTCGGTTCGGTCGGTATCTAAACATAAATCTGCCATTGACTGGCGGATGGATTTTGATCCTAAATTCGGTCCGTTAGGCTGGTTGATGGCTAAACTTGTATTGAAATCCAAACTAAAACAGGTACTCACAAGTATTATCAAGGGTGTAGAAGATCATGTAACGACCGGAAAGATTGTAGGTCCCAAAGGCGAATTGCAGTCTGCAAACGCTGCAGTACTTTTTAACTCATCAAACTAAAAAATACCACTAAAATGAAATATCTAGTCTTAATTATCTTCGCTGCTTTAACTGCAATACCTGCAAATGCACAAAAAAAATCCATACCCGCTGATGAATATGTGTTGATAGATCTCGTGGTTCTCAATGAGGGATATAGCCAGAAAGATCGCGATGCATATAACGAAGAAATACAGGTTTTTGCTAAAGACTACGGTGCTGACCTCAGGCAATCGTATAAAGTCGCGCAAAAGCTTGCTGGGGCTGGTCCGAATGGAGTGACCGAATTCAACCTTTGGAGTCTAAAAAGCCCGGATGCTTTGGCCGGTTTAAGTGCTGATGAAAACTATAAAGCCATTGTCCCAAAACGAGATAAAATCCATAACATGGATAAGCTTACTTTATTCCTGGCCAGGCCTAAACCAGGTTACAATTCTTTCAAGCCTAAAGCCGGTAAGTTTTATTTGCTTGACTATGTGATAATGACTGAAGGTAATGGACTGCTTCAGCGGACTATTTACACTAAGCAAATTGAAACTATTGCGGCGAAATTCGGGGTTCAAAAAATCGCCTCATTTGATGTTCTCCAGCATCTTGGAGGGCTTATACCTGGCGTTCTCGAAGTAAATGTTTGGGAAATGGACAGCCCAGAATCTATGCAGGCACTGGGCAACGACCCGGTATATCAAAAGATTATTCCATTTCGTGACCAAATCCATGACATGCAAAAATTGACATTATACATGGCTCAGGCAAAATAGATTATTTATCAACTTTTATAAGCTTGCACATAACGTGCAGACTTTTCATTAAACAAGATATTGAGACAAAACATGAAACGATTAGAAAATAAAGTAGCTGTAATAACCGGAGGCAACAGCGGTTTGGGCTTTGCAATGGCTAAAGCATTTAAAGCAGAAGGAGCAAAGCTGGTTATCACCGGCCGAGACCAGGAAAAGCTTGACATGGCTGCTAAAGAACTCGGTGATGAAGTGTTAGCCTTACAAATTGAAGTATCCAGGCTGGATGACCTGGACCGTCTCGTTCGGCTAACCGAGAAAAAGTTTGGCAGCATTGACATCTTAATAGCTAATGCCGGCGGGGCCGTCATTACTCCTTTTGACCAGGTTTCCGAGACCTATTTCGATATGGAAGTAGGCAGAAATTTCAAGGGCACCTTCTTTACCGTTCAAAAAGCGCTGCCTTTATTAAAAGAAGGCAGTTCCATCATCCTTACCTCCTCCATTGCAAATACAAAAGGCATGCCCGGTCTTTCGATATACGGGTCCGCGAAAGCGGCGGTAAGAAGTCTGAGCAGGATGCTGGCCGCCGAGCTTGCCCCAAAAGGAATACGGGTCAATACCCTGACTCCAGGAACATTTCTGACACCGGGCGTAGAGCGTCTGGGGCTGCCGGAAGAACAACTGGAACAGGTTAAAGAAGAATTTAAAAGGATGATTCCAATGGGCCGAACCGGCGATCCTGATGAGCTCGCTCGGGCTGCCCTTTTTCTGGCGTCTTCAGATTCCACTTTTATGACCGGATCGGAACTTGTAGTGGATGGCGGAGCCACGCAGGTATAATTGTTATTGGCTTTGAAGAACCCGTCTGACCATAATTCAGTGGTCGGACGGGAAAGTATTGTAAAATCCCTGTTTAAAATTTATGTACCTCTTTGGTCCCAAAAATTCCATAAACACTAATTCTATATTGCACGGAGGCCTGATCTCTTCTGTGCTGTTTTTTTAACAAACAAAAAGTAGCCGATGTGAAAAGACATTACCACCAACTTGAAAAACCATGCCTGCGGGTTCGTGTCCTCTGGGGAGGTCATATTCTGGCTGAAACCTGTGATGTGATTTCTCTAAAAGAAGTAGGCAAAAAAGTTTATGACCCTGTGTTTTATGTCTCCAAAGAAGATATACGCATGGATCTACTCACCCCTTCATCAACACGTACAAAATGTCCAATCAAAGGCGAAGCTTCGTACTGGAACTTAACGGCAAAAGATAAAACTGTTAAGGATATAGCCTGGAGTTACGAACAGCCAATTGAGTATTCCAAACCAATTCAAGGGCGATTGGCTTTTGATACGAATCGTGTAATAATAGAACTAATTCCATTTTGACAAAGATGTAGTGCCAAATCTACTTTTCTCTGTAAAAATAAATCTTCTTGTTCTTCGAATCCTTGCCACTATAGATTTTAACTCCACGATCCTGGTTGTATGGTGAAGAAGAGATTGAAGATTACTTCGGTTGTTAATTTTTAAAATTAGAGTCCAGGAATGTTACCAACAATTCTTTACACGTAGTCGGGTTAGCCTAATATCTGCTTATCCTGTCCTATCAAATTCTGTTCTGCCTTCAACCCGGTAGATGGATTGCATTGAACTAGGGTTTCTTTTCTTAATCCTTTTTGCACATCTCTTTAACTATTCTAGACTACTTTTTATGAAAAGACTCAATTGTAATCCTAAATGAACCTATTGATGTAATCTTCTCTCTTTATCCTAATATAGTGAAGTGTGATTTAGCTCTCATAATTGAAACCATCAGGATTTAAGGATCATTTTCTCTATATGACTCAGGTGCAAATTGTTTCCTCAATCTTTCCCGGAACTCTACCGGTGATTCTTGCTGCAGTGAGGAAAAGAATCTTGAGAAGTTGGATGAATCCAAATAATTAAGCTCATAGGCAATCTCGGTAATGGTCTTGCCGGAGTAAAGAATCAAGCGCTTGGCTTCCAGCAAGAGGCGTTCTTTGATTAACGAGGAGGCATTTTTATTCAGATGTTGCTTGCAAATCTTATTGAGTGTCCGGGGGATATATGGAGCAGGGTGGCGTATTCATCAACGGTTTTGAGGTTCATGAAATGATGGTCCACGGCTTTTCGAAATTTAAAAACAACCGGGTTCAGCCGGGTATCCCCCGAAACAGCGCCATGCTGCTTCATTGCTCGAGCTTGAATAATGCTTTCCAAACAGCTATAAGAAATTTCTTGTAGAGATTTTTTCGTTTATTATATTCTTGTTCATATAATAGTGTAAAGCGTCAGAGTGAATCGCCATACAAATCAAGTATTTACTTAAAAATTAAAAGATTGTTTTTCAAAACTGTGCTTATTTTTCACAGAATGCATCCATATTGCTCTGTCAGTAAATTGATTTTAACCTAATTTATTATAGTCAGGCATTTATGAAAAATGTTATATGATACTTAAATCTTTTCACTACACTCTCATATCAATTGATACTTCTACATTACACTTTTAAGTTTTATTGTCGAAATTAAGGATGACAAACTCTGGCTAACGATAGTTTATCAATGCGGGGTCGGCCCGGATAGATGTCCTATCTGACACATATCAAAATTGAATAGAGTGAACAGCTCATTTGTGAATCTGTATCTTGTATATTCAGCTTTGCCAGAAGTATCTGAGGAGGGTTATCTACTCCACCCTCGAGAAAGCAGACTTTAGAGTACCTTATTGATTAACAATAATATCCGTTGCCTTATTAGATTGAGCTAAACATTTTTTTCTTTATATCATCAGTATAGCTCATGTACGATCATTTTTCCGTAGAACTGAATGTTTCTTCAAAAAAAGACTTCATTCGCTCCCAACTCATACTGTCCGCTTTGGCATCGTACGCAAGGGGAAGATCAAATTTAGCCCCGTTTGAATCAGCAGCCGGATTAGTAAAGGAGTGCTTAACACCTTCATATGAGATATACTCAAAATCTACTTCTGCTTCATTCATTGCGGTTTTAAGAGCCTCTACCTGCTCCTCAGGAATAAAGGGATCATCACCACCATTCATGACTAAAATCCGGGCTTGAGTCGTTCCTTTTACAGGCATTACGGGCAGCTCTACGCCACCATGAAAAGCTGCAACGGCATCCAGTCCTTCAACGCCTGAATTGGCCATGGAATTAACGATACTTCCGCCAAAACAGTATCCAATAGCACCCATGTGTTCAGAATTAACTTTGGGATGACTTTGAAGTACTTCCATCGCTTTTAAAAACCTTTCTTTTGCCATATCAAAATTGGTCATCACTTCGGAGGCAAAAGATCCGGCATCATCAGGGTGTTCGGCCAGTTTACCTTCTCCGTACATGTCTACAGCTAAAGCCACATAACCCAGCTTTGCCAGTTCCCGGGCACTGTTTCGCGCATGTTCATTGTGTCCCCACCATTCATGTACAACCAGGATGCCCGGCCCCTGTTCTATGTCAGGATCGTAAGCAAGGTACCCGTTCATGTTTACATTGTCCGTTGAATAACTAATTTCTTCGCCGATTACAAGTGGATCTTCAGCCGATTGTTCTGATTCTTCTGATTTAATGCAAGAACCCATCAATCCTGTTGCCATGACGATCAGTAGCAGCTTTTTCATAATTCAGTATTGTTAAATTGATTTCAGTTGTATATCACTTAAAAATAATGAATAAGATATAAACTATTTCTAACTTTTGGTTTAAATAACTTACTCATGTACTATGACCAATGTTGGAAATTTCGATTCATATCAGGCTTTATATCTACAGAGTGTGATCAGGGCACAATTTCATACCTGTTAATTGTGTTGTGTAATTGCAAATTCTTTATGGCAGAACTTGTGAACCGGAAACTTTGTGCAAGACATTGTTTATACTTTATGGAAAAGTTCAAGTAATCTTGTCGTAAACTCAGTTATCTATCCAAAAATTTATTGTTTGTTAATCTTGCTTTATGGGCCAAGTGGTTTAGCCACTCTCTCCCGGAACTCTCCCGGGGATTCCTGCTGCATTGAAGAGAAGAATCGCGAGAAGTTGGATGAATCTGCAAATTTAAGACCATAGGCTATCTCGGTAATGGTTTTACCGGAATAAAGAATCAGGCGTTTCGCTTCCAGCACAATACGTTCTTTGATTAATGAAGATGCCGTTTTGTTCAGATACTGCCTGCAAATTTTATTGAGGTGGCCGGGTGAAATATGAAGCAACCCCGCATATTCATCCACGGTTTTGAGATCCTTATAATGAGTATCCACAGCTTTTTGGAATTTAAACAAAATGGGGTTCAGCCGGGTGTCACCCGAAACGGTTTGATGTTGGCTTGCATACTCCCGGTTTAACTGAATCATCAATTGGTAGAGTATGGAGCGAATAAGATGCGGACTGTCATTTTGAAGATGCTCAAATTCGGCTTCTACCTCTCTTAACATACTCAAAGATCGGTTAAAGAGCTCAGGAGCGATTCGCAGCGCCGGATAATTTACCGGCTGATTAAAAAAGGGAAAACGGTACAAAAAAAGCGGATCTGTAAAAAAAGTTTCAATGAAATGGGGCTCGAAAAATAGTGTAAATCCTGTTACCTGTTCGGTGCTTAGCCATTGGCGCACCTGTCCCGGCGACGTAAAAAATACCTGCCGCTGTTGAATTGTCAGCGAATAGTCGTCAAGCTTAAACGTACCGGCTCCCCCGCTGATAAATGTTACATCGTAAAACCCCAGCGTGTGAGATTTCGGCGACCGAATCATATGCTCCAGAGATTCGATACGACCGATATCAATCAGTATTTTTGTATCATACTTCTCCCGGTAAAATTCAAAATGGCGAACATCTTTACCGGGCGATTTGGACGTCATGGTTCAATTTATTCGTTCTTGTTCTTCCCTGGCACTATCCCTGTTACGGGCACCTTTAATCTTTTGATTACCAAACGATACAGTATAGGTCAGTTTGAAGGTTCGCTGACTAAAATCAAAAGTTCTGTTAGCGAAAAATTCTTCACCGGCCAGGTCGGTAATACCTGTTCTTTTCAAGGAATTTAATATATCTGTTATATTAAAGCTTAACCTGGAATTATTTGAGAACTGTTTCCGGATACCCGCATTGAGCGACCCGAGCGGATCAAATGTAACGTTGCCCACCTGCGAACGGGTCTGATAGAATCCTGAAATTTCTGCTGAAAGATTTCCCCCAAGTGTGAAAGATTGGCTCCCGTTTAAAGCGAGGTTATTATTACGGAATGTCAGGATCTCAGAATTGTCCCGCAGGTTGGATTCCCGCCAGGTATAGGTTGCCGAATAGCGCATTCTCCACCAATCTGTAACACGAAGGGGAAAGGCTATCGAAGCAGTAAAAAGTTGCTGATCCCGTAAATTATCCGGAACAATAAGCTGTGTGTTTTCGTCCGGATTAAACTGGTTTTGAAAGCGGACGATAGAACTGTCTTCCCGGCTGTACTGTACGGTAATGTTAAAATCCTTAAACCGGTACCCGGCCTGAACGGAGTGGGCCACTGCAGGCTGCAGAGCTGCGTTGCCGCCAAACGAAGTGCTGGGGTCCAGGAAAATCACGAAAGGTGCCATGTCACTGAATGCAGGGCGGTTGATTCGCTTGACGTAAGAGAAGTTCAGGCTGTTTTGTTGATTGATGTCGTGTGTTAAAAAAACACTTGGAAACAATCTGCCGATGTTTCTGTCCACCACGGTGCCGCCGTTGGTTGAGATTAATTCCGTGTTGCTCTGCTCGAACCGTAGTCCGGCCTTCACAGCGGTGTTTTCATTGAGCTGATAGTCAAGCTGGGAATAGGCCGCAAAGATTTGCTCTTCCAGGTCACTTTGGGAGGTAAGCCCCGGCAGCGGGTCCCCGTTTTCTTCAACCAGAACGTCATTCTCAAACCGGGATTGGCTAATTTTGAATCCTGAACTTAATGTAAGGGCATCCCCGAGCGGACGGGTATAGTCTGCCTTGCCCACTGCAATATCGAATGGTGTATCTTTTTGACTGAAGACCCGCTCTTCTCTCAACGTGTTATTGGCGTCGTCAAAAAAAGTCAGATTGAATGAAACCGGGTTGCTGTTATCATAGACCAGGTAGTCAAGATCCAGATTCAGTGAGCCGCCATCACCGAACCTGTGCGAAAGATTCAGGTTCGTGCGCAGGTGATTCCAGTCGTTGTCTTCATTGTTCAGAGAAGTCAGCAGTGTATCAGGTATACCGGAGAAGCGCCTCCTCGAGTCATTTACAGCATCCATATCCCACCGGTTTGCGTATCCCGACAGAAGCATGCCAAGGATGGTGTTCTCTCCAAGGTTGTAATCAAGACTTATTCGTCCATTGTGATTGTTTTGGGTCGGGGCACGGTCGCTGGTAAGAAACAGTTCGCTGAGGTCAGTTGCAGAACCCGTCCGCCGGAAAAAGGTGGTAAACTGATCCTGGCCGCTCCGCAGGTAGGAATAGCTTCCTGAAATATTGATTTTTGATGCCCGGTAATTCAGGTTAAGGCTCACATTTCCCGTTTCCCCCCTGCCGTATCCCGTACTGACGGCCGTGGTGCCGTTAAATCCGTTGGCGGGTGGTTGCTTGAGTTCAATGTTGATAAATCCTGCGTTGCCTTCCGCATCGAGACTGGCGGGTGGTGTCGTAATCAGTTCGATGTTTCGGATATTGCCGGCATCGAGTCCGGACAGGTAGTTTAACAGGGCATCAGCAGGCATGTATTGTTCTTTGCCGTTGATCATCACATTAACCCCTTCTTTACCCAGCATGGTGATCGTGTTGTTTTGCCGGTTAATAATGATACCGGGCGCACGTTCAAGAATTTCCAGTGTCGTTGCTCCTGCGGTGCTTACCCGGTCTTCAATGTTCAGGACAGTCCGGTCAATTTCTCTGACCATGTAAGGGCGATCTGCCGTTACCTGTATGCTTTCCAGCTCCAGGTTACCGGTTTGCAGTACGAGTGTTCCAAAGTCTTGTTGTGGATTGGATTCGGATAACTGAAAAGGGCCTGAGTAAAAGGTAGTGAAGCCAACCATTGATACACGAAGTATATAACTTCCGGGACGGTCAATATCCAGCTCAAAATCCCCATCCAAATTTGCAACTTCTCCCTCAACCAGTGTGCTGTCGGAAGACGATAACAGGACTGCCGTTGCCAGGGAAAGGGGTTCATCCTCTGCATCGGTTACGGTGCCCCGGACAGTAAATTGAGCATTAGACTCGGCTGGAACAATATTTAGTAGTAGGGTCAATACGATAATCAGGTATTTCATGATAACAGAAATGGTATAAAATGTTGAGTTTCTTTTTTCCAACTTATAGCAAACCGGTGATTTTCAACATGTTATAATGATGCCGTCTTCGGTCATTTTCGGTGATTTAGAATAAAGCACATTAAAATTTTTATAAAAAGCTTGCTGATAAATAAATTGGGTACAGGTTGGCATAATCCATTTTAGATGGATTATTTTTTAGCAATGAAATGCAAGTCTATTTTAGATGTCTTGTTTTTTCCAGATAACTTTCAAACTGCGAGCAAAAACGCATTTAAATGCTTTTTATATATTTTTAAGAGCCTTGTTCTGTCTTACAAATACTTGATACAACTAACTTTATTCTGTAAAGAATCAATACTTGTCAGAATGTAATACCCGTCACATCTTCAAATTTGGCCATTAAACCCCACCCGCCAAAGGTTTCAGTTACAACAAATATCAGTTCATTATCCCCTTCCTTCAGATCCAGGAATACTGCGTCATGATATCCGATCATACCCTGGAATAGCGGGTCGCGTGCCCGGAATCCGCTTTCTCCTGTAAAAATTGGTTTGCCATTTAACAAAATCACAACATTATCACTATACCCAAATTGAAGTTTCTTTACCTGGTCGGAATCTGAGGTTATAGTGGCGTTTGCATAGGTACCTATTGCAGACTGACCAGCATCAAAATCACCATCATCAGGCATATTGCGAAAATCCTCTTCCGGGAGATAACGGGATAAGTTCACTAGTCCATTAGATTCGCTTTTTATCTCAGACCAATCTGAGTTTCCTGTGGAGGGGGGCTCTGTCAGGTTCACATCAACTGCGCGAAAGGCTTTGGAAAGATTCCAATTTGTTATGACGCCTTCGTCCGGGCGAGGCTCACTCATAATCTCCGCAGGGGTGTCTTTCTGTGAATAACGAAAATTTGAGAAATAAGACCCAAATAGTGCCCACAGCCCCAGACTACCACTTTCATCTTCTCTCCTGAGGCGGGTTTCCAGTACTGGGTCATTAGATTGGCCTGCAAATATGCTGACATGGTCTCCACTAAATTCAATTCGAAGTGGGATCCACTCGTTTCTGTCAAATGCTGTCATTCCCCAACCGTCTCCGGGTCCATAGAGCTGCCATGCAGCTATATTGTTGAAGACGGGGGTATACTGAATAGCGTCTGGTGAACCGCTTTTGTGCAGGCGGATGTACATCTCTTCATATTCGGTTGGGGATTGCGTTCTGAAAAGAATCCCTGCAAATGCCCTTGGGAAGGGTGTTGTCACATCCACTTCTACCACTCCATCGGAAAAGTCGGCTTTATCAAAAAAAGCTTTCCCTTCCAGGTAGAGGCTCTTTCGCCCCTTATAATCTTCCACCCGGCTTTCAACGGCGTGACTAAAGTCCCAGCCCGAATCCTCAAATGAAACCTGGTTTACTTGACTGAATCCATTAGTGACACAAAAAGTTGTAATAGTTAAAATGGAGGCGAGGCATGAGCAGAAAAATCGAAGATTCATCATACAATATTTTTTTTAATCTAATTTGTTGTAGAAGCAGTTGCTTACTGCCGATAATTGAATCTTAACCTATTTTTATTTGGGATCAGAGTGAAGGAAAATGATACAGGAAGGAAATAGATGTTATAAACCGGTACATCATGGAAAAAATCCTACAACTGCTGGCCGAGCCTGTTTTGAAGATTTTTACGGTAATTGCGGCTGAGCTTCAGTTCCGTGCCATCCATTAATATTATGTTATAGTCCCCGTGCGAGTGATGATGAAGTGAGTTAATGGCATCTATATGAACGATAGCAGAGCGATGGATGCGGATGAAAAAACGGGGATCGAGTTGTTTTTCCAGCTCACCCAGAAGAATTCGTTTAAGATATTTTTTTTTGCCGGTATGAACATATATATAAGCTCCTCCGGCTTGTATCCATGATATTTTCTGGACATCCAGGAAAAATTTTTCACCTTTCTTTTCCAGTACTACCCGGTCAATATATTGCGGTTTATTATCGGAAGATGGGTGGTTCGGCTCTCCAGTCTGCATATTCAGTAATGATTCAAGCCGGTGATGGAACAACTCCCGGTTTTCCATCTCAGCTCGTTTTTTTGCCCGTTCCAGGGCTTCAGAAAAACGCTCGTCGCTAAACGGTTTTAGCAGGTAATCCACAGCATGCACCTCAAAGGCTCTTATGGCATATTGATCATATGCCGTCACAAAAACAGTGATTGGGATATCTTCTCCTTGAAGCTTACTGAGCACGTCAAATCCGCCAATTTCAGGCATTTGGATATCCAGGAACAAAATTTCCGGCTGATGGTTTCGAATCGCATGAATGGCCTCCTCCCCGTTTCTGCAAATCTCCAGAATCTGAATACCGGGCTCCTTTTCCAGCAGCTCCCTGATTCGCCGGCGGGCCGGTTCTTCATCATCAACAATAACTGTTCTGTATGTCTGTGATAAATCCGGCATATGTCTACGTTTGTGTTGAATTAAGCGGGATTTCAATATTGACCACTACTCCGTTGCCATCGGTGCGGTTTTTAATGGAAAAGTGGTGCTCCGGGCCATACATCTCGCTGAGGCGTTCCATTGTACTGGCAAGCCCTACCCCGGCATGACCTGAGCTCATCCAATCCTCAGGCAGCCCCACGCCGTCGTCTTTGACTTGCAGATGCAGTCGCTCGTTATGGCGCTTGATTTCGATATCAACGTGGCCGGGTGCATTCCTGGGATTGATACCGTGACGGATTGCGTTTTCTGCCAGTGGCTGAAGCAGAAAACCGGGAACCTGAATCTCCAGTGCCTCGGGATCTACGCTTTTGGAAACGGAAAGCTGATCTTTGAACCGCATTTGTTCAATATCAAGATAGCTGTCCAAAAATGAGAGTTCCTGAGAAAGAGGGATTTTAGGACTGTTGGTGTGATCCAGTGAAAAACGAAGGAGGTCAGCCAGGTTGGCAATCATGCGGCGGGCTGTTTTTGCATCTTTCTCCATGTAAGCGGAGATAGTGTTTAGTGCATTAAACAGAAAGTGAGGTTGAAGCCGGTCTTGCAGGGACTGTAAGCGTGCCTCAGCGAGATTTTTTTCGAGCCGTGACGATTTCAACTCCTGCTCCCTGAGATCGGTGTAGTAATTTTTGGCCCAGTATACACCCATGATAAGCCAGTAGATCAGCAAATTCCAGTAAAAATGATTGACAACAAAAGAAAAGCTGATTTCGGGCAATGTACCCTCCAAAATTCCGGTTACCAGGGTATTAATGGCAGCAAAGATTATCAGCCACCCGAAACAGACCGGTATGTGAAACAGAAACCGTTTCGACAGCTGCCGGGCTTTTTCAGAAAGCAGACGGTCAGCCCAAAACATCCCAGGTGTCAGTGCGCCCCAGATATACCAGCGCGGCATAGCTGTCTTTAAAGCCTCGGCCCAACCCTGTCCTTCAGGTGAATTCATATAGATCTGAGTGGCATAAAAGAACCCTGCCAATGACCAGAATAACAGCCAGACTAAAAAGCGCAAAAATTTTGACTTTTTGATAGTTAACAATGTTTCATTTAAGTGAATTAAAAAAATATAAGTTAATTTGTGCTGTGATCAACTACACATTTTGGGCAATATCGTCAGCCGGCGAATTCAGACGTTTCTCCCATAAGAATCTCGTTTGGGGAAGTTAACTTTTTTAATCTACCGCAAAAAGCGCGGGACGATTCAAAACGCAGAGATGAACACATTAAAAAGAGAACACTTTCGAACGGATACAATAAGGTAATGGAAGCGTTGCACAAAAGAAATGCAAAAGAGTCAGGCCGGGTGATTGATTCAATTGGTTAACCGATACCCGATAAAGTTGATGAAGAAACAAGCGAAGCAGCCTGGTTGATAATACAACATTCAATAAGCCAACCCGGTCTTATGAAAAAGTGTGATGAATGGAGAAATTTATTTCATTGGAAAATGGTTGATTTTATACTGTAAATGAAAATCATTATTCATGAATAACCTGATTATAAAAATTGACCAACAAATTGCCCTATGGATGAGGCGCTGGAGCACTCCTGCAATTCGAATTTCATTTGGAATTATTTTTATTTGGTTTGGGATTTTAAAACTTTTTGGCGTTTCGGCAGCCGAAGGCTTACTAAAAGCTACAGTTGTCTGGTTGCCACTGGGCACACCTGAATTTTGGCTAACCGTCATTGGCTGGTGGGAGGTTGCGATTGGGGTCACTTTCCTGTTTTCTGCCACCACTAAAATTGCCATTGCATTGCTTTTCCTCCAAATGTTTGGGACTTTCATGCCCCTTATTGTATTGCCTGAGGTAACATTCCAGGGTGGAAATATTTTCACTCCATCTCTGGAAGGTCAATACATTATAAAAAACGTAATGATTATTTCGGCTGCTTTGGTTTTAGGTGGCAAATTTTACACAAAAAAAGTACCGGGGTAGTGTTGTGTCAATCATGAATTGACAGGAAGTTTGTTAATTGAAAAGTTGACCACAGCGTACCGAGCGAATGCGATTCTCACGAAGTGAAATCCCGACAATTGAGATCAATCCCACTGGCAAGTGCATTCTTCTGAGGGGTAAAAACGCAGAAGAAGTTGAATAGTATCACTAACAGTGTCGGGCTCATCTTTTGAGTTTTCAGTTTTGCCTTTTCACTTTTGCTGGGTGCTTTTTGAAGTCCCGCTACAACGGGGACCTTTCACCCGGCTATTGCCGAATAAAGAGACAGCAAACCGCTTGCGATCATCAATTTACAAACCATATTTCTCTTCTTCTGCTTTTAAAAGAAACGGCCGGGCTATTTTCATCACTTCAAACCAAAACGGCGTGAAATCGATCTCATCTTCCCTGCCGTTTACGGAAACATTTATCACCAGTTCATATTCCGGAAAAAGTGCCAAAAGATTCATGCTTCCCTTACTCACACCGCCATGATGGACCATCCAGACCCCGGTGTCTTCTCCAAGCAAATGTTCAGTGGCGTAAGATGTATAAGAGCGCCAGCCCGAAGCGTACTGTTGTTCATTCACCTCTCCATTGGCAAGTACTACTGGTTCCCAGAAATTATTCCTGATTTCCCGGCTGATAAAGGTGGTATCGGAGACAAGTGCATTACCCATTTTCACCATGTCAGTGGGGGTAGAGATCAGTCCGCCGCCCGCCCATTTGTAACTTAGATTCACCTTATGGGATGAAATATTGCGGCTTCGCCACTTTCTGAAATTGTTTTGATGAAGTTCATAAAAAACTGCTTCACTTCCCGCAATATCCTTCGCATGATCGCCAAATGTTTGGTTCATCCCAAGCTGATCAAACAGGTAATCATCAAGCGATTCCGGGAAGGGAAGTTGCGTAACGGTTTCAACAGCCTTTGAAGCCGCAATCACATCAAATGTACTGTACTCAAAATCTTCTCCGGGTTCAAACAGAAGCGGGCTTTCGATGAATAAACGCAGGGCTTCGTCAACATTATCAAACTGTATACAGTTACAGATAGTATAGAAAGCTGACTTCAAACCAAAATCACCGTAGTTGCCAAATCCGGCCGTGTGTGAGAGGAGCTGTCTCCACGTAATCATAGGGCGATCAGCCGGAAGCTGTGGTATAAGGGAGTTGACCGTATCATCAACCTGTATCAAGCCTTCGTTTGCCAGCCGCATGATCAGCGTTGACGTTACTGCTTTTGAGGTGCTGCCTAACCGGTAAATCGTCTTTGGAGTGGCGGGAATACGGTTTTCAATATCGGCATAGCCAACGGCGCTGCTCCAGATTAAATTACCAGCGAGCCCTACAGCAGCGGAAATAGATGGTAGATGAAGTGAGTCTCTTGCACGAATCAGACGATCTTCAGCTCTTTTAATTACTTCTGAATGTTCAATTGCTGAAACTGACCGGGTTACAGGATACTTTTCATCGTTATTGAATGGTTCCCAAAGCGAATAATTGTATAAACTCAGTAAGGTACCAAACAGAAACAGCGTGGCAATGGAAATAAATATGATTTTTTTCAAAGTGGGATAATGAATTTGATAATTACGCATAATAGGGTTTTAAAAACTAAGTTTCTCCCTGAACTCCTGGGAGCGGCGCCTGCTCACTTCAACCGATGTGCCATTTACCAGCTCAATTTTTATGGTCTGCCCAAACCAGGGATCAACCCGCTCAATTCGCTTCAGGTTGATTATCTGGCTGCGATTGGCCCTGAAAAACAGCTCAGGGTTCAGGCGATTTTCCAGGTAATTCAGCGATTTATGAATCATCGGATGCACATCATTAAAGTGTATTTTTGCATAATTCCCGCTTGATTCAATCAGGAATATGTCACCTACTCTGACAAACCAGCAACGCTCACCATCTTTCACGAAAACACGGCTGTCTTCTTGAAGCAGGTCATCACTTTGTGGAAAATTAAGCCGTGAATTTCTCACTTTTAGCAGGGCTTCATTCAGCCTTGCAGGATGTACCGGTTTCGTGAGATAATCGAGAGCATTGACTTCAAAAGCCTTGACGGCATATTCATTATATGCGGTGACGAAAACAACATAGGGAACGCTGTCAAGTTCTTCAAGCAGCTGAAATCCATCTTTTCCGGGCATTTGAATATCAAGGAACAGCAACTCGGGTTCTGTTCTTTGAATGACTTCCAAGGCCTGGTCAGCGTTGGCGGCTTCTCCTGTGATGTTTATCTTATCAATACCGGCTAAAAGACGGCGCATCTCTGCCCGCGCAAGCCTGGAATCGTCTATAATACACACTGTTAGCGGTTTGTGTGGTTCCTGCATGGGATTTCTATTTTAGATTCTACTTTTGTATCACTGATCTGTTTAAGCTTAAAGGTCCAATCCTCATCGGTGCGGTGGGAGAGTCTTTTTTTGATATTTGAAAGTCCAATACCGCCACCGGCTTTTGATGAATCGAGCTGACCCTCATTAATCACAATAACAGATAACAGATGCCCCGTCATTTCTGTACGAACTTCAATCATGCCGGGTACGGGTCGCTTCGAAATACCATGCTTTATTGCATTCTCAACAAGCATTTGAATAACCATCGGTGGAACAGTACATTGTGTTGTTTGTTCATTTATATCAAACCGAACATCCAGCCGGTCTTCGTACTGCATTTTTTCCAGGCTCACGTACTGTTTCACAATTTCGAGTTCATCCGAGATCAACACAAGATCGCCTGATGTATGGGAAATGGCATATCGTAAAAGGTCTGAAAGTGCACTAACCATTTCCCGGGCAACGGCAGTGTCTTCAGAAATAAGTGATCTCACATTGTTAAGAGCATTGAACAGAAAGTGAGGGTTGATTTGAGCTTTAAGCATTGCCAGCTCAGCTTCTCTTAATTCGGCCCTTAATTTCCAGTTCTCTACTTCCTGTTTACGGCGGCTTTCGTAGGTACGGATGCCAATATAGAGAACGGACCAGACGATAAGAATCACAGACGTATTGAACCAATACATAACGGATGCCTTGAGGCTGAACTCCTGGATTTCAGACCATGACAACAGACCATAAATAACGCCCTGGATAATGAGCTGCGCCAGAGCAGAAAAGATAAAACCGGCTGCCAGAACCATAGCAACCAGTTTTATAGTCGAAAGGTTCAGGAAACGCAAACGCTTGTAGAGTGCACGAAGAACATGCGAGGCAATCATTAACACCAGGCCGATTAGCAGCTGGAGCTGAACAAGTGCCTCCGTATGTTCGCCATCTGTAAATGCCAGGGAAGAAATAATAAGAATTCCTGTTAGCAAAGACCACCCAAAAAGCTGGAGGCTCCAATAAAGTGTCTTTCGTTTCAAGATCTTTGAGTATCTGGTATAGAAGGAAACTGATCAGTTAGACAAGAACTTATCAAATTTGGAGGTAATAAGCTTCGGGTCGTCCCACATCAGAAAATGCTTGCCCGCATCACTAATTTCAATAGTCACATCTTCCAGCTTGCTAAACTGTCTGCGATACATTTCAAGGCTCATCTGCTTTGTGACCCCATAGTTTTCGTACGCTTTCCAGGCCCCAAATACCAAAACCGGTACCTCAATTCGTGACAGATCATCCCGAAGGTCGTTACTGTAGAGATAGTGAACCGCATCGGCTACGGTTGCCAAGTCACTTTGCATACTCCATTCAACAGCTGTTTTTTGTTTTTCGGGATCGGTAACCATAGTTGCAATAACCTGCTTTTGTTGAGCAAGTCGCTGATCATCACTCATCTCTAATAGCTGATTCTTCATATTATTGGCCATGGGCAGCGCAGATTCCTCCGTCATATATGGATTTGTCATGGCCGGCAGAAACGGAACACCATCAACAGATATGATTTTCCCTGGCAAATCCGGGTACTGAACCCCTATGTAGAGAGACAGGAATCCGCCAAGACTGTGACCTGCCAAAACCGGTTTCTTCAGATCATTTTTTTGGATGTAATCCACAATTCCAGATGCCATGGCTTCGATGAACGGTTCATCAGTTGAGACAGGCGCTTTACCTGCAAAACCGGGTAATGAGAAGATGTGAAACCTGTACTCATTTCCCATTGCTTCAACGGCAGAATTCCAAACCTCTCCGGGACTCGACAGGCCGGGAATAAGAAGTATATTTTCAGCATCTTCAGCACCGGTCACGCGGACATCTATACCATTTTTTTCTGATTGTGCAAATGTTTGAGTCGTTAAACCGATCAGTAATGAGCAAACAATTGCTACGACCGGCAGATAAAGATTTTTCATAGTTTTTATTAATGTTTAATTGGTATTTGCACCAATGATAAAACAACTATTTGCAGTTTACAGTGATTATTTGATGAGCGGTATATAAGCCTGACTGTCGGTTTTTTAAATAAGTCCCAAACAAACCACTTCATACTCGGATACAATCTGAATCAGGCCGGGAGCATAAACGTATAAAACAAATTCTGTTCTCTCACGACTTTTACTGCCCGCTTTTCCGAATCAGACTTCTCATAGAAGTGATGTGTCATTCTGTTAAGGTTAAATATGATCTTTAGAGAACTAAAACAGATTAAATACCGATCGATCGGTAAGTTTTGTATTTTTATAATGTCAGAGATTTAAATCGTAACCGGGCTTTTACAAATAATGATTTTGAAAAATATTTTCCCCTTTTTGTTTGCATCGCTGTTCACAATGGTTTACGTCGCAGGTTGTAATGTGTCGGATTCTGCCGAAAACAAAACGGAAACGCCTGTTGCATTTGTCTCAATTCCCGAATCATATCCTTACCAGGTTGATAGTGGCAACATATTATTTAATAATGAACCCTGGCTGAGACACGGGGTGAATGCAATGAATACCTTCGGACCGGGAAATCCTGAAGAGATGACATCCTGGAATATTGGTATTGTAAGAGAGTTTATTGGAAATCTCAGGGAACAGCCTGTAACCGGTGCACCTGTACAGGCGAGTAACGGTGCCTGGCTGCATCCTTTGCAAGCCATTGTTGACCGGAATAAGTCTCAAAATTTGGTTACTATTCTGTCGCCGTTTGGCTGGGTTGACAATTCGGGTGAACAGACTCTGTTTACCGGTTTGAATCCTTCGGAACAGCCTTTTTACGATTCCTATAAAGAGAAAATGCGTGAACTGGCTCAACATTTTAAAAATCAACCGAATGTTTGGATACATGTCTGGAATGAGCCCTATCACTATAATGATCAAAACGGATACACCCATGAAAGGTGGCTTGCTGATCACATTGATATGGTGAATAACCTGCGGTCTGTTGAGGGTTTTTATAATATGATTGTTGTACAGGGAAACGGGCAGGGACAGTCTGAGCAAGCTGTACTCTCAAAAGGGACCGAATTAATGTCTGCACAAGGAAACATCATTTTTGACTTACACGCCTACGAAAAGTGGCTTATCGGATCTACGGTCAATACTATAAGTAGCAGGATATCTGCTCTGAAAAACAACGGATTTGCCTTCATGTTCGGTGAAGTTGGCGTGGTAAACAGTACGGGTCTAATGCCGGTTCAGCCTTTTCTTGACGCCCTATTCCAGGAAAATATTCCAGCTTTGGGCTGGCTCTGGGTGCGGAATCCGGATTATCAGAACGCATTACTTGATGAGAACGGTAACCCTAACAACAGGGATAATAACGATTGGGGAAGTACATTTAAATCATTTTTGAACAGGTAAATTGAGTAATAGTATAGGGTTTATGCCATATTACAGCATTTTGGAAACTTGCTAACAGAATAGACTAATATTTATAGTGGGAAATATACAGATATTATGACAGAACCGGATTTAATTGTCGACCTGCACAGAAACTCCGAACGGCAGGGTCCGGGCAGCGATAAGGAGACACTGAGGGCACTGGAGCTGACCGGGCTTCCGGACAGGGAAGAGTTGCAAATTGCAGATATCGGGTGTGGTACGGGAGGCCCGACCATTGCGCTTGCCCGGAATACAGGCGGACATCTCACAGCCGTTGACATCTTTCCGGAATTCCTGGAGGAGCTGAATCAAAAAGCCGGACGACTTGGTTTATCCGGGGGTATATCTGCGCTTGAAGCCTCCATGGATCAGCTTCCTTTTGAAAAAAACCAGTTCGACCTCATCTGGTCGGAAGGGGCTGTTTACAATATCGGTTTTGAAACGGGCATAAAAAAGTGGAGAGATTACTTAAAACCCGGAGGCTGCCTGGCCGTGAGTGAAATTACCTGGATCTCGCTTTCCCGGCCAAAAGAGATAGAGGAGTTCTGGATGCGGGAATATTCTGAAATCGATATTGCTTCAAACAAAATCAGTATCCTGGAAGAGAACGGGTACACGCTTACGGGCTATTTCTACCTGTCAGAGAAGAGCTGGATTGAAAACTACTACAAGTCCCTGGAAGCTGGTTTTCGCTCCTTTCTCGAGCGACATAACCATTCCGGACTGGCAGAAAAAGTGGTGCGTGATCAAAGGGAAGAGATGAACCTCTATCAAAGCTACCATGAGCATTACAGCTACGGGTTCTATATTGCCAGGAAGAGTTGATTAATACGTATATATATTATAATTTTATACGTAAAAACAAACGGCGATGAATACTAAACTCACATTAAGTCTGGATAAGGATATTATCAAGCATGCCAAAAGCTATGCGAAAGATCAAAATATTAGTCTATCCTCACTTGTGGAAAACCTGTTGCTCAAAGTTATTTCTGATTATGAAGGAACCAGTGGCAACACCGGCAGTATTGTGAAGGAGTTGAGCGGAATCATCAACCTGGAAGGAGATGATTACAAGGAAGAACACAAAAAATATCTTGAAGAGAAATACAAATGAAGATGGATTCTGTGTTCGTAGATACAAATATTATTTTAGACTGGCTTGGTAAAAGAGAACCCTTTTTTGAATATGCTGAAGAGCTCTTCTTAAAATCTGAAGCTAAAGAAATTGAGATTCTCATCAGCACGATGAGTTACATTTCAACCGAATATATTCTGCGCAAGCAATTAGGAAGAGAAAAAGCAAGACAGGCACTAACCGGTATAAGAGCGATAAGCTCAGTTTGCAGAAGCGGAGTGAAAGAGATTGACCTTGCCCTTGTTTCTAAAATGAAAGATTTTGAGGATTCCTTTCAATACTTTACAGCGATAAATAATAAAGCAAGCGTGATAATCACAAGAAATCCCAAAGACTTTGAAGAGTCCAAATTACCAATCATGAGTGCTGAAGAGTACGTCAAATTGGGTCAATAAAACTTGCCGAGCTGTACCAAATGTTGCGAGGCAAAGGCACCTGTCCGATTGGCAATTGCACTTATCAGGCCGTAAATAAAAAATTTCTGTCAAACTGTAATTCTTGCCCTTCAATTGTAACTAACTAAAAAAAAGTGATTGCTTTTGCCGGAAGAAGACCAAAAAGAGAATGAGTTTATCAAACTTGTGGAAGAATCCCAGGGGATCATTCACAAGGTTTGCAGGATGTACTGTGATGATGAGATTCACAGAAAAGACCTGTTCCAGGAGATTGTTCTTCAGCTATGGAAATCGTATCCCTCATTTAAAGGTGACTCCAAATTCTCATCCTGGATGTACAGGGTAGCTCTGAATGTGGCGATACAGGATTTTCGGAAAGAGAAGAGACGAAAATTTCTGTTCCTGGAAAGTTATGAGTTCAAAGAACCATCAACACCTCCAAAAAACGAATACAAAGATGAGAGAATAGAGGCTTTGTACAAGGCAATTTCCAATCTTGATAAAATTGAAAAGGCCATCATGATGCTTTATTTAGACGAAGTTCCCAACGATGAGATTGCTGATATCGTCGGCATCTCTCAAAACTATGTGCGGGTAAAAATGACACGAATACGAACAAAATTAGCGAAAACAATTAAGATTGACTGATATGGATTTGATTGAGTTAAAATCGGCGTGGAACCTGCTTCAGCAGGATGTTATCAGTAAAGATAAGGTTGACGAAGAGAAAATAATGACGTCCGTTCACAGTAAGTCGAAGTCTGAGATTTCAAAAATCAAAAGGGGTTTACAGGTAAAGTTCGTCATTGCTTCCGTATCAATTGTATTTGCCGCAGCTCTTGCATTCCTTTCGATTATAAATCCGGCTTTGAATCCGCTTGATTTTATCTTCTCACCTGTAGAAACTGCTGCATTTTTAGGATTAATGGCTTTGACATTAGCAGCGATGGTCAATTTTAATCTCCGGGCATATTCACAAATTGAGGCTGTAGAATACTCTGCACTGAACCTTAAAGAGAATCTTCAAAATTTTATTGGTGCAATGAATAAGGCCATTGCTTTCAACATCTACTCCGATACTTTTATAACACCCATCATTGTTACTTGGATTTACTACGCCTATGCATTCAGGGACCATCCGTTTGATACTGATCTCAGAACAGCCTTCTTATTCATCTTACCTATCCTGGCAGGAGTAATTTCCTATCTTTTGGGAAGTTTTATGCAGCAGTTAAAATTCGGAAAATACCTGGGTCGTCTCAGCGGTTACCTGGAGTCACTTAAAAAAAATTCAAAAAAACTGTAATTCCCCGGAGTAAATGTTAACCAACTATGTGAACATTAATAAAATCAGCAGGTATGGAAAAAATACATTTACTCAAATTGACGATTGTTTTAGGAGTTGTTGTAATGATACTCTCTTTTGCAATCATTCCTGATGAATACCCCTGGTATTATGAACTGCTGCTTTTTAATGCAGGGCTCTGGCCATGGCTTTTTGCAAAGAAAGAGCTGAAGAAAATGAAATCACAACTTAATTATAATTGAAGATGGAACGTTTTAAAAAACAAAACTGGCAAATGAAAACAGGTTCAATACTCATTCTTATTGGAGCATTAAGCATTTTCCCTGAAAATGATACATGGGTACACACATCGCTGCAAATTACATTTGTTGCCGGCTGTATCCTATTTGTTTACGGGGGTTCAATAGCGAAAAAAAGCAAAAATTCGTCAATGGCAGCAGTATTAATCATACTATTTACACTCCCCGTCAGTGGGTCAGCGCAGGATTACAGCCAACAAATTGAAGCTTTTGAACAAAGTTTTCATCAAAAAGAAATTTCAGTTATCAAACCTTTTTTAAGTGATTCTCTGAAGTTTAACCCGCTACCGATTCAGAACACAATACCTGTTTTAACGAATATTGTTACAAATTTACCTAAGCTCAACACAATTAAGATAATGAGTTCTGAAAAAGGCAATGCAAAAGTGAAATATGATTTTGAACAATTGGGTATAAGTGAATCGCACATCCATTTTGATGCAAACGGCAAAATAAAGCAGATTGAGTTTGTTGATGACATAATAAAACAGCAAATTGAACAACAGAGAAAAATGCAATCAAGTGTTCAGGCGCCGAAACCAGATAAGATTGCATTTACATATTCAAAAAAGAAAGTCGAGTTTCCTTCAAAGGACGGACTGATCATATCAGCTGAATCATATGAAATTGACCCGGATAAACCGGTTATTCTGCTTTTTCACCAGGGAGGATATAATAAATACGAATATGCAGATATTGCTCCCCGCCTTAATAAAATGGGTTTTAACGCTATCGCTATTGACCAGCGATCGGGTGGAAGTTTCGCCGATAAGCAAAATGAAACATTCAATCGCGCAGTGCAAAACGGCATTGAAAGCATTGAGTTTTCAGATGCAGATCAAGATATAGAGGCGGCAATAGACTATTTTGCTGATGCCTATCAGCAAAAAGTAATCGTTTGGGGCAGCTCATACTCATCAAGTTTGGTACTTCATAGTGCAGCAAAAAATAAGAATGTGAAAGCTGTAATTTCATTTAGTCCGGGCGACTATTTCGGAGAAAAATTACCTTCACTTAAAACCGTTTTTCCAAAAATCAATCAACCTTTTCTTGTTACCTCATCCAGGGAGGAAGCAGATCAATTAATGGAGTTATTGCATGAGGTGGATCAAAGCGATCTTCAATTGCAGTTTATTCCTGAGTCTGAAGGATTTCACGGGTCCAGGGCATTATGGATAGACCAGCAAGGTGCAGATGAATATTGGGCTGCGATCACGAAGTTTTTGGAGGAAATCAGCCTTGATTAGTGTCATGTCTACAATAAAATACCTGCCTGTTCTATCTCTGTTTGGACAAACAGGTACCAGGATACTGAATCAGGAGGATGGATTTTTAGAGCAGGCTTACGTACAATTCCTCTGAACTTTGTACTCGTTTTGGAATTAGTATAGGCAGTGTATAAAAATGACTGGCCGGAGTTAACCCGGATTTCTCACAAGTGTTTTATTGAAAAATTTCTTGGTGAGAAATCCGGGTTAAGTATTTTAAGAAACTTTAAGATAAAATGAGTACTTTTAAAAAGATCATAGTGGTTAAAGAAGGCAAACTATAAATAAAATATTGTGAAGAGCTCATACTGCACTTTTTATTTATTCTCGCTTATTGTTTTTGCGCAGTGTAATTCACCAGGCCAAATACCTGATGTTGCTGAAGGTAAAATTGAGCGACTTGATAATTTTAAATCCGAATACGTATCTTCGAGACATATCGATATCTGGCTGCCAAAAGGCTATTCAGATTCGGAAAAATATTCAGTGCTCTATATGCACGATGGTCAAATGTTATACGATCCCGATAAGTCCTGGAATAATCAAGCCTGGAATGTAGATGATGTTGCCTCAAGATTATTTGAAGCGAATGCTGTTAAGAAGTTTATAGTAGTAGGTATTTGGAACAGCGGCCAGACAAGGCATTCTGATTATTTTCCGCAAAAACCTTTTGAACAACTAACGCAATCAGAAAAAGACAGGGTAAATACTCAATTACAGGGGGATGGAAGAGCTGAAGAACGATTTAAACCACAATCAGACAATTATTTAAAATTCTTAGTAAATGAATTAAAACCTTACATCGACAAAAATTATTCAGTTTATACAGACAGGGCAAATACATTTATAGCGGGCAGCAGCATGGGCGGACTCATTTCTCTGTATGCTATTTGTGAATATCCCAAAATATTTGGAGGTGCGGCCTGCTTATCAACCCACTGGGTGGGAACATTTACTAAAGAAAATAACCCGGTTCCAAATTCATTTATTAACTACCTGGATAAGAACCTTCCGGATCCAAAAAACCATAAAATTTACTTTGACTACGGTGACCAGACACTTGACTCTCTCTATCCACCAATCCAAAAAAGAGTGGATAGCCTTATGGCTGTAAATGGATACGATGAAAACAGCTGGACCACAAAATATTTTCCGGGTGCTGACCATAGTGAAAATTCCTGGAATGAACGGCTGCATATTCCATTGCAATTTCTTTTTGACTGATTACATGCCGGCAGAAAATCGATCTGTTTAAAAAAATCTCCATTAAAATGCATATGCAAAACTGTTTCTAAATCGTCTGGATAAGAGGATAATATACTTTTGAATAAAAATTTTATAATACAAGCGCATCAAAAAAATTTACTATGATCAGATACTTTTTGAACTCATCAATTGGATGTTACTACTGCCTGAAAATCATTTTTATTTTTTTGTTCATAATCACATCTGTTTCTGAAATCATATATGCTCAGCAAACGGGAACAGGTGATGGCACGTACCATATCCAAAACTCCGTTCTTATCCCCACTCAAAGCGGCGTAGATATATCTGCAATTGTAGTCCGAAATAAGTCAATTGAAGAGCCTGTGCCTGTGGTACTCTTTTATACTACGTATCATCAGGGAGAGGGAGATGCCATATTTGCAAAATTGGCGGCAGACAGGGACTATGTTGGCGTTGTTGCCTATACAAGGGGCGTTCGAACCAATATGGAACATTACACACCTTATGAACATGAACAGTCGGACATCTACGACATCATTGACTGGCTAAGCAAGCAGGAATGGTCAAATGGCGAGGTTGGAATGTTCGGGGGGAGTTACACCGGGTTTTCGCAATGGGCAGCCACAAAAAAACTGCATCCGGCGCTAAAAACCATTGTTCCGCAGGTGGCGGTTATGCCCGGTTACGATTTCCCCATGCAAAACAACGTACCGCTTGGTTTTGAACTGAATTGGGCACAGACCAATGTGTATCAACAAGAACCGGTATCCGGGGGCATTCTCTGGGACTGGTATGAAAAGGGCTATGCCTATGCTAAGCTGGATAGTGCTGCTGAATTTTCGAACCCCACTTTTCAAAAGTGGTTACGTCATTCATCCTATGATGATTATTGGAAGAATTTGGCCCCGTCACCGGAAGAATATGCAGAAATTGATATCCCGGTCTTGACCACAACAGGTTATTTTGACGGGCCACAATTTTCTGCTGTACGCTATTTTCAATTACATAACCAATACAATTCAAATGCGGAACATTACCTGGTGATTGGACCATATGACCACTGGGGAGCGCAGGCCACTCCCGCCGATACTTTGCGTGGATATGTGATTAATCCGGTTGCAAAAGTCAGTATGCGGAATCTTGCTTTTGACTGGCTGGACTGGGTGCTGAAAGATGCACCCAAGCCGGAGCTGCTTAAAGACAGGGTAAACTTCCAGGTTATGGGTACGAATTCATGGATGCATGAGCCGACTATTGAGGCGATGAGTAACGAGAAAATGCGGCTATATCTGGATCAAAGATTGTTGTCCGAACATATACCTGAATCACAATTATATCAGAAACAAATTGTCGATTTTGCTGACCGTGAGGATATGAACAATTACTTTCATCCTTCGCTCATCATCGACAGCCTGGATGCAAGCAACGGAACGGTTTATAAAAGCGACCCTTTCCAGGATGATTTTATTATCAATGGAGCCTTTACCGGAGAACTGGCCGCTGCAATTAACAAGCGGGATATGGACTTATCCATTTCGTTTTATGAACAGATGGCTGATGGCAGGTACTTCTTTCTTTCCCGGTACCTGGGCAGGGCAAGCTATGCAAAAGACAACAGCCAAAGAGAACTTCTGACTCCAGGTAAAAAAGAGGCCATTCCGCTGAACGCCTCTCACATCATCAGTAAGAAAATAAGTGAGGGAAGCCGGCTCGTTGTTGTCTTGAATGTGAACAAACACCCTTTTGAAATTATCAACTACGGTTCGGGTAAAGAGCCTGCTTTTGAGACGATCGATGATGCAGGTGAGCCGCTGGAAATTCGGTGGTTTAATGACAGTTATATTGAGATTCCTGTCAGAAATGAATAAAAACTGTTAAAAATTACATTTGTTGAAGCTTTTTTGAAATACGGTTATTTAAACAACAAAGCTTCTCAGGTTTAATAAACTCGCTATGATTGTTCATTTCTAATAGTTATTTTTGATGCCAATTTAATGGCTATAATCGCCTTATTACTCCATCACTGCTATTTACATACACAGCTTGTGGAATTTTCTTTCTCACCGGTCTGATCACAGGCGTTTGGAAGTATTACCACATCCATTCATCGAAGGAAGCAGAAGCACCTGTCTATGTGGATATTGCGTATCGAACCTCGCTGATGTATAGTTTTGCCACATTGGTTCTGACCAAATTTGTGGAATTCAGTCACTATTCCGGGACGGTGACCTTCTGGTCGGCAGCAGCGCCCATCGTGTTTTTGCTCTGGCGATTTCAACATAGGTGATTCATGGAGTACTGAAAGACACCGATAATCAGATGAAAAAGCCCCACAAACTGGGATCATTCACGCTTCCAATCTGGGTGATTATTACCTTTATGGTTGCGCTGATCATAGCTGAGATCGGAGGATTTGCAATTTTGTTTGTGGGATTTTTGAGTACGCTTTAGATTACCGTATTTCGGTTTTTCGATAGCGTATTTCGACCATTAGGCCGCCGCATAAGCGACTAACACACAATTTGGGCGGTGCGTTACTATCCGCCCCTCTCCCCTTCGTTGGGGTGACTTTACTAAATTGGTACTCCACTTTGAAGATGATTGCCTGGTGGTGGCGAAACTGCACGTATGCAAAGAATTATAGGCTAACAGTTGTTTAGCAGGGATTGTTTGATTTAGCAATAAGATAGTCTTTATGGGTGATGAACGATTGGGCCTTTGATTTGTGCAGACGGTGTTTGTTGCTATGGGAATTCAAGCAATGCATCGGTCGGATCTTACTTAATGGCAAATTATTTCCCTCAATTTTTTCATATATCTGCTTTCAAATATTATGTGGGAAATATATCTCAAAAGTGGTATAATTATCTGTTTTTTTAATCAATTACAGATGTTTACATGAATACAGTCAAAACACTTGTCATGGTTTTACTGGCTGGTGCTTTATGCCATGCCTGTTCATCAAATTCTGAGCCATCACATAATGTAACAGTTACCGTAACCAATAGTAATGGAGAGGCTTTACCACTCTATGGCCTTCAATTAATAGATGCTAATGATGGTTGGCTTGGTACACCGTATAAATCAATTCTTGGTGGAGAAGACGATCCAGCTTCAATTTATCTTCAAAGTGAAAAGCCAGTAATTCTGAGAATTGTTGCTCCTGGTCATCACCCAAAGTTTACTTTTTTGATGCCGAACATAGATAACATTGATATTGAAGTTTCACTGAAATCATCATCAATGCCCGATAATACGTCACCAATGGCAGTTGGAAACTTTAATAATTTTGATTCCCGCTCAGGTTTAAAAATGGAGCAAAGATCTGATGGAATATGGAATGCCACAATCGAAACAGAGCTTGATACGATTCGATATTTTGTCAGATTAAGCTCATTCGTAGCTGGTCCCGGAACAAATGGCAAAATTGTTATTAATAAAGATGCTTCGGGAATTTCCGAGACCTTCCTCTCTGAAATAATAAAGAATGAAGACCAAGAGTCAGTTGAAATTCAATTTGATGCCTCTCAATATAATTTTGGTGCCGAGGGTTCTAATTTTAAAATCGATTCTAATAATCCTTCCGAGATAACGGGAATTGCGCAGGTATATGCGTTGATGATAGATGAATATTTGAATCAATTTTTTACTCCTGTTTCACAACAACTAAGTGATGATGAAAGCAGGTATGTTCATGATTATGACCCTTATCTGGTAGATCTGGAGCGATTAGAAGAATCGTTCAACCATCCCAAAGTTTCAATCGCTGCAGATTTTGCACGATTTTTCTTTCACGAAGAAATTGGACTTACCAAAGATGACGCGATTTCGTTTTTAGACAAAATAGAAGCTGATTCCCCACTATGGATGATTGATTTTACAACATTAACTGTGGCAGTAAATCTTGCAGGTTTGGATGATTATACCGATTTATTGGAATCAATTGTAGAGAATAGCTCATTTGAGCCTTTACGAGGAGAAGCTCTTTATAATCTAATCCGATACCATTACCAGGAAGAGAACGAGGAAGCGTGGCGCTCTGCTTTTTTTGAACTCGTATCGAATTATCCTGATCACTTTAGAACCAGCTTTGCCTATCAAAATTATGCTCCCGAACAACCTATCACAGAGGGCAAGGTGTTACCTTACAACGAATTTAATTTACTGGAAGGTGATGGGACAATTAATCTTTATGATATAGAGGAATCGTATCTTCTCATTGATTTTTGGGCTACTTGGTGTGGTCCATGCATCGCTGCAATGCCTAAACTTCACGAATTGAATGAGCGTTATGATGATTCAGATTTTGCTATTGTGAGCATATCTGTCGACGAAGATCCAAATCGAGTTCATTCATTTCGAAATGAGTGGGAAATGCCTTGGTATAATGGGCACCAAAAGCAAAGTAGCCAGGTAATAAGTGAAATGGGTATTGTAGGGATTCCATATTATATACTACTTGGACCGGATCGAACAGTTTTATTGAATGACCAAGCTAAACTGAGAGGAGAGGATTTCTCAGAATTCATGGATAGTTATCTAAACAAGAATTGAGTACATGAAATATATCCAGAGCTTCGTGCGATTGAGTTGCAATTTGGTCGGAAATAGTTTTGAATACTATCCAACTCCCAGATAATGATGTCGTGACTTATTGATGAAAAGGCCGATGCAATTGCTAATACAGCCCCGTTTCTAAAACGCATTAATCAAATTGGAAACCTGGATTCATTGCATGTGATTGGCACCTTTGGAAATGGTCAGAATACAGGTATCCGACAGGAAACGTCCTGGGATATTATTGAATTCCACTTTGAAGATGATTGCCTGGTGGTGGAGAAACTGCACGCATGTAAAGAATTATAGGCTCACAGTTGTTTGGCAGGGGATTGTTTGATAGCAATGGAATAGTCTTTTTGGGTGATGAACGATCCGGCATTGATTTGTGCAGGCGGTGTTTATTGTAATGGGAATCCAAGCAACGCACAGGTTAGGTCTGACTAATCGCAAATATTAACCTCAGCCTGTTCATATACCTGTTTTCAATTATTATGTGGAAAAATTATCCTTCCTAAGGAAGGGGAGTATAATTATATATTATTCTTTAAGGTGGTTTAATAAAGTTGATTATTAAGCGTACTATAGTTTGCTGTGTTAAAAGTCATTAATGCAACAGCGTGGTGTTTTAAAGATTGCTGTTTGGGAAAAAGGTAATCAAATTTTTGAATAGGTCAATTGTTGTTGTGTCGTTCAACGGTTTTGAGGAAAACTTTTGGTAAACAGACCAGGCTTTCAATGATACCGATTCCGTGTTCTCGGCATAAGGCTGATGATCTTTTTAAGGCGGGTAAGAAGCATCGCCCGATCGGTTCTTACGACCAGGACTGACTTATGGGCTTCGCCAACCATCTTTCACGAAAACACGGCTGTCTTCTTGAGGCAGGCCATCACCCATCTGTAATAGCTTTTTTTGCAAAAAAAGAATGGATCTTATTCAAGGTTTGAAATTTTCTTCATTTATCTTACTTTTGAAATCATCAACTACGGTTCGGGTAAAGAGCCTGCTCTTGAGACCATCGATGATGCGGGTGAGCCGCTGGAAATTCGATGGTATAATGACAGTTATATTGAGATTCCTGTCAGAAATGAATAAATAACCACTTATCTCCTGAATAGAATTTTAAATGTACAATGATAGAAGTAGTAAGATACCCAGAACTTGATGACGAAATTAAAAGAACTCTTGAGAATTTAATTGAGGCCGAATTTGGACATATTTCTATCGTAAGTGAAACAGAATGGGCAAAACCCGACTGGACATTCATTTGCTACAATAACAGTGAAATTGTGTCTTTTTATAACATCGTGCAACGAAACATAATCATTGATAACATTAAAGTTAAGATTGCCGGTATTAACAATGTTATCACTCCGGAAAAATTCAGAGGTAATGGTTACGCTTCAAAAATGTTGAGAGAAACGGAATACTTCATTTTTGATGATTTGAACTCAAAGTATGGTCTTCTATTATGTGCTGATGAGTTGATTTCATTTTATGAGAGACTAAACTGGTATAAGGTTGGTTGTCCAGTACATTTTACTCAGTCTGATGGTGAAAAGGTTTGGGGTGCCAATACAATGTTATTAACAAAAGCTAAAAAAATATTTCCCGAACAGATCCATTTGAATGGATTACCCTGGTAGGTATATACGGGCCGTAACACTGCGAGGAGTTCATTAAAATAAATTAACACTAATCCTCGACAGGTATTAAAAACAATAACCGGCATACAAACATGAGATTAAATAATAAAATAGCCTTGATAACTGGCTTAGCACGCGGAATAGGCCGGGCAATGGCTATACAGTTAAAAAAAAGTTATTCGCAATAATATTTATCATATATTAATGCAAGATATGAAGTCATTTAAAAAACATACACATTCCGTTTCCAACAGTTTTTGGATACTGCTCGGGATCGTTCTCTTGTCGATCATTCCGTTTGATTCGAATATTGGTGAGGCGAACTCCTCTGTCTTTCATTCAATTCAGATAGAATCTGTCTCAGAAAATGATGTAAGCAATCCGGCGAATGATGACTCCCCCCCTTTTGATACAATTCCCGATCTTGCTATTAATCAAGCCGTAGAATTAGAGAAACCATCGTTAGAAATAAACGGTTTTGCCCTGCTGTCACAGAATATAGCTTACCCTGATGCGGGATTCATTTCGTACTTATGCACGAGCCCAGATGTAGTACAAAAGCTGCGGCTTTCGTCGAACGAGTTCACTTTATTTCTTAGGAACAGTGCCGTTCACTTTATTCTTCATCCCATCCTTCGCCATTCCGGCGCCATTGCCATTCATGCCCCGTAATAAATCATTGGGATAAACAGCCGCTGTAACGTACTCTTTACCGGAGATTCAGACGAATTGCACGGCATATCCACCTCCTTTAAACTGTACCGTCTTTCTGTTACAGAGATTCCCTGTGTGTTGATCATGGATATCACGTAATTCTAATTCAGATTTTGAAATAAAAAACCCATTCAGGGAAAATTTGTTAACCGACGGTTTAAAGATTTAATAAAGAATTATAAATATTATTTAAACCAATTTACTAAGAGCATGAAATCACTATTTTATATCATACTATTACCGTGTTGCTTTCTTTTCACAGGCTGCACATCACAACAACTTAACGCACAATCTGCTTTTGAATCGAATGAATGGCTGGCAGAGAACTCTCAACCTGCCCTAAAGATTGACCGCTACCTGTCTGCAATGGAAGCCCAGGGTTTCTCCGGGGCCATCATCGTGAGCGCAGGTGATGATGTGGTCCTCAGAAAAGGATACGGCTACGCCAATCGTGAAACGAGACAGCCCTACACCCCGGAAACGATCCAGACGAACGGATCAGTTACCAAACAGTTTACCGGTGCGGCCATCCTTCATCTGGAAAGCCGGGGAAAGCTGTCAGTAGACGATCCAATATCGAGCTATCTCGACCCGCTTTCTGAAGAGATGCAGGGTATCACTATTCATCAGCTTCTCACCCATTCCTCGGGTATGCCGGGGGGAATCGGGTCCGATGAAGAAAAAATTGACGCTGAAGCCTACATGAAACGGCTGAAAGGAGAGTCTTTGCAATTTGATCCGGGAACCAGCTACGCCTATTCAAACACCGGGTACTCACTGCTGGGTATGATTATTGAGCAGGTGTCCGGGCAGAGTTACGAGTCTTATATGCGCGAAGAGCTGTTCCTACCGGCCGGAATGAAACATACGGGATATATTTTACCGGGCTGGAAGCGTGATCAGATGGCCGCAGGGTACCGAAACGGCGAGCTATGGGGGGAAGTCTATCAGCGCGGGTGGGTTGAAGACGGTCCTAACTGGCATCTTCGAGGCAATGGAGGTTTGCATACCACCATAGACGATATGGGTAAATGGCTGAAAACGGTTCAGGGACGTGGGGTTTTGAACAAAGATGCAGCCAGACGCTGGACAACAGGCTACCAAATTGGAAATAGTGGATTCTCGGAGTATGGGTATGGGTGGAGAGTATACTATCATAATAAATGGGGATCATTAATCACTCATGGTGGCAGCAATGGTATTTTTGAAGCCGATTTTGTGTGGCTGTCCGAGAGAGACTTCTTCTTTTATATTCAGGGAAATACGTCTATGGTTACGGCCAGGAGCCAGAGTGGTAATATTCTCAATGCCGCTTTTGATTCCACATTCGTGATGCCGCCAGTGGTGGAAGCGGATGAGTCTGCCGATCGGGCGTTAGCCCGGCAAAGAGCCGGAACCTACGTTCTTGATGATGGAAAACTGGAACTCATGGCCGATGACACAAGATTGGTTGCCAAAATAACGGGGCAGTCTGTGATTGACCAGTTGTTTAGTCATAGCGATGAACAGAAGAAAAGGTTTGCTGAATTGAATGCTCGTACCCAAATCGCGATGGATAAGCTGCAGTCCGGTCAGAAAGATGCACTTTCCGGGTTGATTCATGCAGATGATAGTGCAATTTCGGCAACAGCCCCTTTTATTCGTCGGATCAATCAAATCGGGGGGCTGGATTCACTACATGTGGTCGGAACGTTTGCAAATGCACCCGGAAGCTGGTTTTCAGAAACCGGCCCGTGGACCACATTTGTATATGCCGAGTTTGAACACTGGAACCAATACTGGAACCTTGTATGGAGTGAGGATGAAACGTACGCTGCTAACCTTCGGGGGCCGTGGCCTGCCTTCACTTTGGTGCCAGTGGCAGAGGGACAGTATACAGGTGTACTGCAGGAAACGCCATGGAATATTATCGAACTTCAATTCGCGGGAGAGTGCCTGATGAACGCGGAGTTGCAAGCATGTAAAAAGATATAGGCTTAGTGTTTTTTAACAGGGCTTGTTTGATTGAGCAATGAAATAGTTATTTAGAGTGAAGAACGATCCGGCTTTTGAATTGTATAGACGTTGTTTGTTGATTAAAGAGTCGAAGCAACTCACCGGGCGGATCTTATTAATGGCAAAATATTATTCTCAATTTGATCATACACTTGATTTCAAATAAAATGCGGAATATTCATTTGCTTCCAGCGGGGTATAATTAAATGTTAAAAAAGAGGAAATAATTACTTGATGAATATCAAGAAAACAGCACAAAACCAGTTGTCTGTTAATATAATTAATAACTTATGTGCAACTCATCAACAGAAAAACATCAGAACACTACAGAAATTGAACTCATAGTTCCGGTTTTCGTTAACGCGAATTCGACCACCGGGCCGCCAAACAAGCGACCAACAGATCCTATACTCACACAATGTGGGCTATTAAGTTTAAAGATTTATTAATGTCTTTACCTTTTTTGAAACCTAATAAATAATTGCACGTAGAACAATTGAAACCATACCGGATTAAAAAAATTATTAGAATGATTGTAAAAGAAGCCCTTAAAGACAGAAAGGTTATCCTATCCACACTATGGGTGTTTTTCATAGTAAATATTATTTATGCAGATATTATAAGTTTGATGAAAGTGACTTACACAGGTTATGATGTCACAACTGCAGAAAACTTTGAATTAGTTAAGACAATCTTATCTCCTGCAATGTTACTGCTTATAGGCATAATTTTAGAATTGGGGATGGTCATGATCGTCCTTTCAAGAGTGTTAAAATACGCTGTTAATCGCTGGGCTAATATCATTATAGCCGTAATACAAGCTTTAGTTCTTACAGCTTCTCTGTTCGTTGGATCCCCGGACATGTACTATATATTTTTCGCGATTGTTGAATTAACCACTTTGCTGTTTATCGTTTGGTATGCCTGGACATGGCCCAAACCAACAGTTTCACAATCTGAGTCAGAAATCAATACTCAAGCTGCCGTATAACAAGTTATTCGGAAAAAACAAAAAAATGTTGGCTATACCCCTTTATTTCTCAGCTTTTTCCAGCAATTTTTGCTCTTAATGAGACCTAATATTATTAGAGGCATATAATCAAATCTGTAGAAGATGATATGATAACTAAAAACGGTAATGCGCAGAAATCCAGGCAATGGGCTTCAATATTGTTCTTTGCTGCAGGCAGCTTTATGTTGGTAAATGTGGTATCGCTGTGGGTCATGAATTACTCAAATACTCAAATTTCTTTACTGTGGGCCGCAATTCCGGGAATTGCAGCCCTGACAGCAAGTATCACTGGGCTTTTAAAATTATACCCTCGAATCTCGACCGAGGCCCCATGGCTGGCCCGTTGCGGTGCTGGATTCGCATTAACAGCAGGTGTTGCCTTAAGCATAACTGCTATTTGGATATTTGGCATTGCGATATTTGTAGGTAAGATTTCGGAACACCTTCCTGGCGGAGTTCTGGCTTTGATTGGTGTTTTCATAGTATCTATGGTAATAGCATTTATTTGTTATGCCATTGCTTTTCTAATACATAGAACTTCACAAGGTATTGGCTATCTCTTAATGGTTCCCGTGGTGTCTTGGGGTTTAATGCTTGTTGTAGGAATGATAGAAGGCTTAGAAGTGGGCTTAAAATTAGACCTATACACCAATGGGTTTATTGCAGGAGGTTTTATATTTATTGGCCTATTGCTTAAAAAATAGAAGGTTAGCGTAAAATGTAATTTTTAATATAGTTTGCGCATGTTGTCGGACTGGTTTTCCGCTGCACTCCAAAGAAACCGCAAATACGAGCGTTATACCCACCTCTTAAAGTTCAATCGTTCTATTTAGATTTACTTCTTTTACAAACTGCTTGTCATGAGATATGACGATCAATGTCCCTCGATAAGATGAAATTGTATCTGTGAGAATTTTGATGTTGCGGAGGTCAAGATTGTTTGTGGGCTCGTCCAAAATAATTGTGTCAGGTTGTTCGGTCTGCAAGGCCAGACAACAAAGTGATAGTCGCATCATTTCTCCACCGCTAAGCGAATGGCAAGGCTGATCCCAAACCGATTCGTCAAAAAGATAACGATGCAGCAGGATTTTAAGTTCATGATCAGGTTTATTTATCTGGTTTGAAACTTGCGCTTGTTGCAAAACAGTGGTCTCCCGGTCGATAATACCATATTCCTGATCTAGCTTAAAACGGTGCTCAGACTGTATCTTCAGTGTTCCGGTTGCCGGCTTAAGCTCTCCGTTCAAAAGTTTGATCAATGTTGTTTTGCCGGAACCATTGTCTCCGGTTATCCGGATACACTCCCCTGAGTTTATGATAAAACAGAGTGGCTGGTTCCAAAGGGAGGCTGATTCAGGATAGCTATAATTGATCTGTTCAGCATTGAAAAGAATTTTTCCTGTATGCAACGAAGAGTTGTCCAGGTCGATCTTTATTTTTTTTAGTTTTCTTTGTTGCTGTTTCAGTTCCGGCAGTCGCTGGAGTTCATCTTTGATCTTCTCCTCATGAACATTGCTCAACTTTGAAGTGGATTCTTCCGACCTTTCCAGCGCTGCACTGATTTCCATTTTGGAAAGACCCTTTTTCCGGGCTTTGTTAATCCCCCTTGCATTTCTTTTCTGTTTACGCTTCATCACTTCGCGACGTTTTTTCTTTGCTTCGGCAATTGACTTTTTAGTGTGATGAATTTTGTGATTAATGGCTTGCCGCTCTATTTGTTTTTGTTCTTCATAAAAGGAGTAGCTACCGTTATACTTCTTTAAACCAAGTGAGGAAACTTCAAAAATCGGATTGCAAAGCTCCAAAAGCTCTCGGTCGTGACTCACAATCAGAAAATCAGCATTCGATTTACGGATTATTCGATAGAGCTTCTCGCGTCCCGAAGTATCGAGGTGGTTGGTAGGTTCATCCATCAGCACCAGTTCAGGTTGATGGATATCCATACCCGCCAGCAGTACTCTGGTCTTTTCACCCCCGCTGAGTGATTTAAACGATGTGTCAGGCGAAAGGTCTTTCAACCCCCACAGTTGCAACAGCATCTGTATTCGCTCAATGATAGTCCAATAGTCGGTAACAGCGTCAAAATGATTTGGATCTGTAGAACCATTTTCGATTGCACGAAGGGCTTCGATTTTATGCTCTACCTGTAGGACCTGCGCTACTGTAAAAGAATCAAATTGTCCAAAATGCTGGGGAACGGTCCACCAATGATCTGTAATTTTCACTGAACCTTCATTGGGTGAAACTTGCCCGGAAAGAATTCGGAGCAGAGTTGATTTCCCGCTGCCATTGTCCCCTATCAAAGCTGCATTTTCTCCCTCTTCAAGGCTTAAGTTTATATTTTTGAGAATGGCCTTTCCGGATGGTGTTGCGTATGAAATATCTTCTGAAATAATCTGCATAATAAATAATTATCGAGTTGAATTTGGTAAAATTGAAATGGTATGTGAATGCAGATATTATATTTCATTGTCGCTTTGATTAATTATTATTGATCCCATTTGGGCAATATAAGCCTCAATATAAAATGGGCTTTAAAGAGGGATATACCTTGCCCCGACAGGCATATTGGGCAAAGGTTATATGTATAGGGTTGTTACTTCATAAGTGTTAAATGTATCGACTTTCACCAAAAATAACAATTTTGTTGTCAACAAATATAAAAGTGGGTAAAACAAGCATTTCAAGCAGATTTTACAGCTCTTAGTTTGAACCATAGTCATTACTCTTGTAAAAATCCTGATATTTCATCACTATAATAGCCAGTAATGGCAAAACCGCTTAAATGATGAACCCTTATAAGGCGGAAATAACTTTTTGGTCAGCATCAATGAAAGATTACTAAACCAGTTGTCTATTTATGTATTTAATAACTTAAGCAATCACCCCAAAATATAACCTATCAATACCTCAAAAATTAAAACAATGGAAAATTATATCTTTGATTTCATTGAGCAGTATATGCCGCTAACGGAACGAGAAAAGAAAGCAATCGTTGATTTGAATATCATCCGCAGTTTCAAAAAGGGAACGGTATTAGTGAAAGAAGGCGACATAATAAAGGGTGGGTATCTTGTTATAAAAGGTTGTTTGCGTTCTTATCATATCATTGACGGTGAAGAGAAAACCACAGCATTTTACACAGAAACTGTACCAATAGCTCCGGTTTATGGTGACGATGATTCCAGGGCTGCTCATTTTGTCTCCTGTGTGGAGGATTCGATAGTAACGGTAGGAAGTCCGGAGATGGAAAAAGAAACGCCTGAAAAATTTCCCCGGTTTGAGAAACTCTGTCTGATTATATCAGAACAGTTATTGGAAAGTAACTTAACTTCTTTTGCTGATTTTAAACATTCTACTCCTGAACAACGCTATGTAAATCTGCTAAAAACCAGGCCCGGTCTATTGCAAAGAGTTCCTCAGCATCAACTTGCCAGTTTTCTTGGCATCACGCCCCCGTCATTAAGCCGCATTCGTAAAAGAGTAGACCAAAAAGCACAGTATAGCCCACTGTAAATTTAGCATGGATTTAATATTGCTACCGTTTCATTTTTTAACTTAAGTTAATGAAAAAAATAGTGAATCTGCGTAATGTTGCTGTGAAATAGCATTTATTTGTTACTCCATTGCTTTTCTAATACATAGAACCTAACAAGGCATTGGCTACCTCTAATGTTTCACATAGTTTCTTGGGGTTTAATGCTTGTTGCAGGAATGATAGAAGGTTTAGAAGTGGGATTAACAAATGAATGTACTTGCAAAGACAGAAAAATGTTTTTCAGGGCCAAACTAATATCCAAAACTTGAAAACTGCTTGAGTTTAAGATAATTTTCATATTATGATATCAACTCGGATTTTTTCATTTTATTTCAATATAAAAGCGTGAATAAAACGTGGTATAGCGGCTATGAAATTATTATCTCTGAAGTTTTAAAGTTTAAGTATGATGGCGGTCTTTAATAAAAAAGTGGGCATGACGAGTACGTCAACGAAACAAGCCTCTTACTTTCTCCCGACCGCCGGATGGGCTGTTGATAGCCTAAAAAAACAGTACAACGTTATGGAAAGCCAAAATCATTAATCCTGATCAAGAATGGATAACAAGAGATTCTCAAAAACGAAGAAGGCCTTAATTGCGATCATTTTTCTCATATTGTTCCTGTTCATCTGGTTGTGGCATACCGTTACTGATTACCCCCAAGCGCTGGAACCAAACCAGGACAAACCCTCGGGCGTGCTGATCGATAATGTTCGGCTGATCTCGATGGTACCGGGCGCACCTGATGCGGAAGACGGGCGGTCTGTGCTGGTCATCGGCGATCGCATCATTCAGATTGGTGCCGCCGGCGAAGTAACGGCACCGGAAGGCGTGCGCACCATAGATGCCAACGGGCAAACCCTGATCCCGGGACTGATCGATGCGCATATCCACCTTAGTGACGAAGCTGAATTGGCGGGCTATATCGCCCATGGGGTTACTGGCCTTCGTAATACGTCGGGCTACCCATTCCATCTCCCGCTTTCAAAGCGCATCAGAGAGGGTCGAATCCTCGGCCCGGATTTTATCACCACTGGCCCGATACTTAACAGCCGAGGCCCGAACGAAAGTCCGCTGCAGCAGACGGTTACAACAGGTACCGAGGCACGTGCCGCAGTGCGCGACCAATACAATGCCGGTTATCGCAGAGTAAAGCTGTACTCTAATTTAACGCGCGAAGCCTACGACGCCATTCTCGATGAGGCAGAAGAACTTCGAATGCGAGTAATGGGTCATACACCGGAGGGCAAGCGTACCGAAGGAATTCCTCGCGAGAAACCCTTCAAGATCCCATGGGAGGTTTCGCTCGGCAAAGGTTTCACTACATTCGAGCATGTCGAAACGCTCGTCTGGCATAGCCTTCGTGGTGAACTGGATGAGACCCGGATGCGCGAGGTGGCCGATACATTGGCCGCGTCTGGCGAAGCCGTAAGCACCACGCTCATTGCCCATAAAAGATTGGTACTGATCGCAGAGACTAAGGGCGCGTACTTGGATCGCCCCGGCACTGAAACTATAAATCCACTGATCCGTTTTGCGCAGCGTGCCGATGCAAGATTTTGGAGCAAGGTGGACCCCTCTGCTTACGAGGGGCCACGCGCCGAGTTCCATCTTACTGCAACGCGATTACTGCATGAGGCGGGTGTTCCCCTGATAGCATCAACTGATGCAGGCATCTTCGCCATCATACCAGGGAGGTCAATGGCCCGAGAGTTGGAACTGTTGGTAGAGGCAGGACTTTCACCTCGCGAAGCGCTGGCATCAGCCACGCGGATAAGTGCGCAGACTTTGGGATTTGAACAAACCGGAATGATTGCGCCGGGCTATCGCGCCAATCTTGTACTGCTCTCCGAAGACCCTTTAGCCAACATCAGCACGGTAGAGTTTCCGGCCGCCGTTATGCTCAGGGGGCAATGGATGGATCACACCAAGCTCGAAGAATTGAGAGAAGGGGCTCGCAACACTTCGCTCATCCGTTCTCTATGGCGAGCACTGCAAATGAAGCTATGAGCAATAATGTTTCGATGACAAAAGTCACTTGACAAAGCCTTCAACCAGAGTCGGGCTAAAACCCGGGTCGGCAAAGACGTGCTGGTAGTGGCTGCGCCGGTTATTCGCTAGGTCGTTATACAACTTAATAAATCACTTGGGAAGTGCAGATAACATATACTTCAAATATAAATATTGAATTAAATAGTAAGAGTTACGCATTCCTGCCTAAATTTCTTGCGGGCCTTCCGACTCTTGAAGCAGCTCAAAGAATTGGAGTCCCAATCCAAAATGACAAAATTGGTGGAACTCATAAACTCATTCCAAAAACAATAGAGGAAAGTAAACCAAATTTTTATAGTGGCAATTTTGGTCTTAGTAATTTCCTCTTTCATCCTGATATGGATCATTGGTTTAGACCACCTAAATATCTTTTACTGAGATGAACCAAGGAGTAAAGGATGGTACATATCATACCCAAGACAGTTTTTCGAGTTTATGAAACTTACTATGATTATTCACTTCTAATAATTACTCTAGATATCAATTTATAAATAAGAATCACCCCTATGGCTCCATCACTGCTATTTACTTACACAGCTTGTGGAATTTTCCTTCTCACCGGTCTAATCTCCGGCGTTTGGAAGTACTACCACATCCATTCATCGAAGGAAGCCCAAGCGCCTGTCTATGTGGATATCGCGCATCGAACCTCGCTGATGTATAGTTTTGCTTCACTGGTTCTGGTCAAATTTGTGGAACTGAGTCCCTATTCTGAGACGGTGACTTTCTGGTCGGCAGCAGCCCCGATCGTGTTTTTCGCTCTGGCGATTTCAACGTATGTGATTCATGGAATTCTGAAAGCAGAAATAATTTCTTGGTTTGCATTAATAAGAAAATACTTACATAGTTGTTTATTTTACATAATTAATAACTTGAGAGCATCTACCAAAAATATAACCTATCCACACCCCATAAATTAAACAATGGAAGACTATCTATTTGAGTTCATCGAGCAGTATACGCCACTAACGGAAGAGGAAAAGAAAGCACTTGTTGATTTGGATATCATCCGCAGTTTCAAAAAGGGAACGGTATTAGTGAAAGAAGGCGACATAATAAAGAGTGGGTATCTTGTTATTAAAGGTTGTATGCGTTCCTATCATATCATTGACGGGGAGGAAAAAACCACTGCATTTACCACCGAAAACGAACCCTTACTTCTAATTCCTGGTGAAGATACATCCAGATCTGCTCATTATGTGTGCTGCGTGGAGGATTCAATAGTAACCATTGGAAATATGGAAATGGAACAAGAAACATTTGAAAAATTTCCCCGGTTTG